>Ga0207709_10000340_pt1 | contig 48573 bp, 36 predicted proteins | sample KBSM34metaG_FD_184397 | JGI IMG/M metagenome (GOLD analysis project Ga0207709, IMG submission 184397) | Miscanthus rhizosphere microbial communities from Kellogg Biological Station, Michigan, USA - KBS M3-4 metaG (SPAdes) (version 2) | ecosystem: Host-associated > Plants > Roots > Rhizosphere >...
AACTTTTCCGTCAGGTCTTTCGCGATCTTTTCGCGATAGTGTTGTTGGAGACGTGCCATGTGAGTACCTCTTAGGCGAACTTGATTTCGTCGCCGCTGGACTTGAAGACGCGAACCGCGACGCGCTTGCCGTCAGCACCTTCGGAGATCTTGATGCCCACGCGATCGGCCTTGCCGGTCGCGGCATTGAAGATCGCCACGTTGGATTGGTGAATCGGCATGGACTTCTCGACGATGCCACCGGTCGTACCCTTGAGGGGGTTCGGCTTGGTGTGCTTCTTGACGAGGTTGATGCCGTCGACGATCACATGCGAGTCGTCTGCGCGCAGCGACACGGTGCCGCGCTTGCCCTTGTCACGACCGGCCAACACGATGACCTGGTCGCCTTTGCGAATCTTGTTCATGGCGTTGTGTCCTTAGAGAACTTCGGGTGCCAGCGACACGATCTTCATGAACTTCTCGGTGCGCAGTTCGCGCGTGACCGGTCCGAAGATGCGGGTGCCGATGGGCTCCAGCTTGGCATTGAGCAGCACGGCGGCATTGCCGTCGAACTTGACGAGCGAACCGTCAGCACGACGGATGCCCTTGGCGGTGCGGACCACCACTGCGCTGTAGATCTCGCCCTTCTTGACGCGACCACGCGGAGCGGCTTCCTTGATGCTGACCTTGATGACGTCGCCCACGCTGGCGTAACGCCGCTTGGAGCCACCGAGCACCTTGATACACAGGACGGATTTCGCGCCCGTGTTGTCGGCCACTTCGAGCCGGGATTCAGTTTGGATCATTTCTTGATATTCCCAACTTGTACCGATGAGCCTCCAGGAGGGAGACACCGCGGTCAGTCTTGGGCCCGTCGTCCACGCCTCGAACCACTCGAGACGCTTCCGCTTTGGGCTGAAAGCTTCGCCTTTTGAAAGCGAAGCCCGCGATTGTGGCACCCATACCGAGCGATGTCAACTGCCTCATCACGCGAACTTCGACAGCCGCTAGACTTTCTGGTGTGCGCGCCCCCATCCACCCCCTCGTTTCGCCGCCTTCCGTGCGGCGCCGACGCCTGCTGGCGAGCGGCGCGAGCCTGCTGGGGCTGGGATCGCTGGGGCTTGCGGGTTGCCGCAGCGCAACACCTGCGCCGGACACTGGCCGGCTGCAGCGCATGGGAGAAGCCCGCTGGGCGCACCGACGCTCTATAGAGAACACCCCGGCAGGCGGCTTGTCCGGCATCGACTACGACCCGGTCAAAGGTGAGTACCTGTTTCTCAGCGATGACCGGTCAGACCTGGCCCCCGTGCGCTGCTACACCGCGCGCTGGCCCCAGCCGGCCGACGCCGCTCCCGAGCCCACCAGCGTTGTCCAGCTGCAACGCCCCGGCGGCGGCCCCTGGCCCGGCCGGCGCCACGCGGTCGACGGCCTGCCCGTTCCCGACCCCGAGGCCCTGCGCCTGCGCCCCTCGGCCGGCACCTTGCTCTGGACCAGCGAAGGCGACCTGGCCCGCGGCTTCGGCCCTGCCCTGTATGAATCGGCGCGCGATGGCCGCTTCCTGCGCGAATTCACCCTGCCGGCGATGTTTGCCCCGGACCCGGCCCAGCGCCGCGGCCCGCGCGACAACCAGACACTCGAGGGCCTGGCCCTCACGCCCGACGACCGGTCGGCCTGGCTCGCGATGGAAAACGCCCTGGTCCAGGACGGCCCCGTCCCGACCACCACCGCCCCCGGCGGCCCCTGCCGCTTCACCCAGGTCGACCTCGCGACCGGCCGCGCCATGCGCCAGATCGCCTACGTGCCCGACGCCATCCCGCTGCGCCCGCTGGTGCCGGGCACCTACGCCGACAACGGCGTGAGCGAGGCGCTGATGCTCGACGCCTACCGCATGCTGGTGCTGGAGCGGGCCTACGCCACCGGCGCCGGCAACTCGCTGCGCCTGTATGAAATAGACACCCGAACCGCCGACGACGTGCTCGCCATCGACGCCCTCGCCCCCGGCAACCACCGGCCGGCCGCCAAGACGCTCGTGGCCGACTTCGCCACCCTGGGCCTCTCGCGCCTCGACAACACCGAGGGCATGTGCTGGGGCCCACCGCTGCCCGACGGCCGCCGCCTGCTGGTGGTCGTGAGCGACGACAATTTCAACCCGCTGCAAGTGACGCAGTTCGCCGCCTTCGCCTACACCGACCGACCATGACCATCGCCGTGACCTTCCTGCCCCGCACCGCGCCGGGCCCCCTGCCCCCCATCGCCTTCATCGGCGGCGGCAACATGGCCAGTGCCATCATCGGCGGCCTGATCCAGCAAGGCGTCGCGGCCGACAACTTCGAAGTGGTCGAGCCTTTCGAGGAAGCCCGCACCAGGCTGGCCCAGTCCTACGGCATCGTCGCCAGGGCCGAGGCCAGCGAGGCCCTCGCGCGCTGCGCCGTGGTGGTGTGGGCGGTCAAGCCCCAGACCTTTGCCGAAGCCGCCCGTCCGGTGCGCGCCTTTGCCGGCGACGCCCTGCACCTGAGCGTGGCGGCGGGCATCCCGTCCGACAGCATCGCCCGCTGGCTCGGCACCGAGCGCGTGGTGCGCGCCATGCCCAACACGCCGGCGCTGGTCGGCAAGGGCATGACCGGCCTCTTCGCGCGGGCGGGCGTCGAAAGCGCCGACCGCGCACGCGTCGGCCAGCTGCTGGCGCCGACGGGCGAGCTGATCTGGGTCGACGCCGAACCCGCGCTCGACGCGGTGACCGCCATGTCGGGCTCCGGCCCGGCCTACGTGTTCTATTTCATCGAGGCGATGACCGAGGCCGGCGTCGAGATGGGCCTCACGCCCGACCAGGCCCAGCGGCTGGCCATCGGCACCTTCACCGGCGCCTCGGCGCTGGCGCACAGCGCAACCGAGCCGCCGTCGGTGCTGCGCGAACGCGTGACCTCCAAGGGCGGCACGACCTACGCGGCCCTGAGCGCGCTTGAAGCCTCTGATGTGAAGGGACAGTTCAAGACCGCCATCCGCGCAGCACAGAAGCGCGCGGCCGAGCTGGGCGAGGAATTCGGACGCGGCTGACCCGCCCGGCGGGGGCTATCGGAGGGCGTAGCCCGCCACGATGCCGACGAACACCGCGAAGCCCAGCCAGTGGTTTTCGCGGAAGGCCTTGAAGCAGCCTTCGCGCGTGCGGTCATGGATCAGGCGCCAGTGCCAGAACGCCTGCGCCGCCGCCACCGCAATGCCCAGATAGAAGAGCACCCCCAGCGATCGGCTGGCACCGGCCCAGATCCAGACCGCCAGGAAGATCGCATAGCTCGCCATCACCGCCGCCACGTCGAAGCGGCCGAAGGTGATCGCCGAGGTCTTCATGCCGATCTTCAGGTCGTCGTCGCGGTCCACCATGGCGTACTCGGTGTCGTAGGCCAGCACCCAGAACAGGTTGCCCGCCAGCAGCCACCACGCAAAGGCCGGCACCGTCGACTGCACCGCGGCAAAGGCCATCGGGATGCCGAAGCTGAAGGCGATGCCCAGCACCGCCTGCGGGATCGACACGAAACGCTTGGCGAACGGGTAGATCAGTGTGATCGCCAGCGCCGCGAACGACCACAGCACCGTCGTGCGGTTGGTGGTGAGCACCAGCCCGAAGGACAGCAGCGCCAGCACCGCGCCCAGCCCCAACGCCTCCTTGACCGACATCGCACCGCTCGTCACGGGCCGCTGCGCGGTGCGCTTCACATGCCGGTCGAAGTCGCGGTCGGCCACGTCGTTGACGCAGCAGCCCGCGCTGCGCATCAGGAAGGTGCCGAGCGTGAACACCGCGAGCAGGTGCCAGCCGGGCCAGCCGTCGGCCGCGAACCAGAGCGCGCCCAGCGTGGGCCACAGCAACAACAGCCAGCCGGCCGGCCGATTCCAGCGGATCAGATCGAGGTAGAGCGCAAAACGGCGGGCGAGAGGCATGCGGCGGACGGGCAGACGAAAAAAGAGCGGCCATTGTGCCGCTCTCGAAGGAGCTCCCGGCGCACCGGGAGATCAGGACAACGTCATCAGTCCTCGAGCAGCGAGCGCAGCATCCAGGCTGTCTGGTCGTGCACCGTGCAGCGGGCGGTCAGCATGTCGGCGGTCGGGTCGTCGCCGGCCTCCTCGGCCACCGGGATGAACTCGCGCGCGATGCGCGACACCGTTTCGTGGCCCTTCACGAGGATGCGCACCATCTCCATCGCCTTGGGCGGGGTCTGCGGCACGTCGGGCACGGTGGCGATCTTGCTGAATTCGGCGTACGAGCCCGGCGCGTAGTGGCCCAGCGCGCGGATGCGCTCGGCGAGCACGTCCGTCGAGCCCCACAGCTCGGTGTACTGCGTCATGAACATCGCATGCAGCGAGTTGAAGTGCGGCCCCGTCACGTTCCAGTGGAAGTTGTGCGTCGTGAGGTACAGCGTGTAGGTGTCCGCCAGCACGCGGCTCAGGCCTTCGGCGATGGCCGCGCGGTCCTGGCGTTCGATGCCGATGTTGATGATCGGCGCATTGCGGCTGCCCGACTCCTGCGCGACGACGGCACCGCCCTTCTTGGGCACCTTGCCGGCGGAAGCTGCGGGCGACGGGGACTTGGTTTTCTTCGAGGGTTTGGCCATGGCGGAGGGGTCTTTCTTGAAGTTGGGTGACAACACCGAAATTCTGAAAGCCGGCAGGCGGCTTCGCAACAGCTTCACTCTATCCCAGCGATCAGCGATCCCAAACAGCCCGCGCGTAGGCGAAGGCCCCGAATCGCTAGGAGAGTCGTTTGACACCCGGCAGCTCGCACGCGTAGATCGCGTTGCGCAGCGCCGCAATGGCCTCGTAGCGCGTGAAGGTGCGGCGCCAGGCCAGCACCACGCGGCGCATCGGCGGGTCGCGATCCTGCGCGTCGCGCACGGGCAGGTAGCGCACCATCTGCTCGGGCTCCTTGCGGCCCTTGACCTTCGGCTTGAGCGCCTCGGCCGGCACCGACAGGCGTGGCACCAGCGTCACGCCCATGCCCGAGGCCACCATGTGCTTGATGGTCTCCAGCGACGAGCCCTCGAAGCTCTTGCGGATGCCCTCGGCGTTGCTCGAGAAGCGCGCGAACTCGGGGCACACCTCGAGCACGTGGTCGCGAAAGCAGTGGCCCGTGCCCAGCAGCAGCATCGTCTCGCTCTGCAGCTCTTCCGAGGTGATCGACTCGCGGTCGGCCAGCTTGTGCTTCACGGGCAGTGCCGCCATGAAGGGCTCGTCGTACAGCGGCGCCATCGCCAGGCCCGTGTCGGGAAAGGGTTCGGCCATGATCGCGCAGTCGATCTCGCCGGCGCGCAGCATCTCGAGCAGCTTGACCGTGAAGTTCTCCTGCAGCACCAGCGGCATCTGCGGTGTGCGCGCGATCACCTGGCGCACCAGGTCGGGCAGCAGGTACGGGCCGATCGTGTAGATCACGCCCAGGTTCAGCGGGCCGGCCAGCGGGTCCTTGCCGCGCTTGGCGATCTCCTTGATGCTGGCGGCCTGGTCGAGCACGCTCTGCGCCTGCTGGACGATCTGCTCGCCGAGCGGCGTCACGGTCACTTCACCGGCGCTGCGCTCGAAGAGCTTGACCTCGAGTTCGTCCTCGAGTTTCTTGATGGCCACCGAAAGCGTCGGCTGGGACACATAACAGGCCTCGGCCGCCTTGCCGAAGTGCCGCTCGCGGGCGACTGCGACGATATATTTGAGTTCGGTGAGAGTCATAGCTTGCGTCAATTATGCGCAAGGGTCTGTGACCCGGCTGGGGCGGGGTTAAAAGCCGCGGGCTGCGCTGCGCTCAGCCGGTGCGGCTCCAGACCCATTGCACCGGCCGCCCGCCGTTCGAGGGCATCGGCTCGCCCTGCGTGACGGCCACGCTCACGCGCAGGTCGGTCAGGCAGGCCCAGATGCCCGAGCGGGGGCAGGTCTGGCCCGTGTCCGCAAACAGCAACTCATCGCGGCGCATGCGGTGCCCCTGGACCTGCGCCGAGCCATCGTCCTGCACGGAGAACGCGACGCGGCCGGACGCGGCACGCTCCTCGAAGATCTCGATGGCGCCTTGCAAGGCGATGAAGAAATCCCAGTCGGACAGATCCTGCTCCGCCGCCGCGGCGGTGAAGTCGGCCTGGTACAGGCGTTGATAGCGCTCGGCGTTGTAGTCCAGCTCGAAGACGACCTGGCCTGTTGCAGCATCCATCAGCCGGAACTGGCTGAAGCCCTGCCGCAAACGCCCATCGCCATACCGCGAAGGCGCGATCTCGCTGCGCAGGACGGGCAAGAACATCACCACGGAGCCGTCGCCGCGCTTCTGGCAGATCTCGAACACGGCACCGTCGTCGGCGCGAAAGACGAACTTCTCGTCGGACGTCCAGTAGCTGTAGTAACGCTTGTCGTTCTCGATCGTGTAGCCGCCTGTGACCGGGAGGTCGGCGAGTACCGAGGCGCCTGGCGGTTTCTCGGCGTCGTCGACGGGGCGCCAATGGCCGGTTGTGGGGTCCAGGTCGATGAGGTCGGAGGCGGTGTGATGCAGGTAGAGCCACATGGGACAGGTTGAACCAGCAGCTTTATTTCGGGCAAACCCCGGCATCAGGACGATCGAGCCTCGTCGAGGCTGTGGCTGACATTTCCAGTGGCGCGTCTTTCGTTGTCGTCCAACGACCGTCGGCCTGCAGCTTGCGGGCGTAGGCCGCCAGGTCCTTCGGATACACCATGTGGTCGATCGTGCTGTCGTCGAGGCCGAGCAGGAAGCACGTCGCGCCAGCCTCGAAGGCCCAGTAGCCGTAGTAGAACGACCGGTCGTCTTCGATCTTGAGGTGGGCGTTGTACCAACGCGCACCGTCCTGGTGCTTGTACCAATTCTTCAGGTAGTCCTTCACCAGCGTGACGGCCTTGGCGTCATCGTCCTCGAAGTAAGCTTCGACCAGCGTGCTGTAGGGCGCATCGTGCAGCACCGCCTGCATGTCTTCCTGCGGGTCGCTCACAAAATCCGCAATCAGTTGTTCGTACAGTGCATCGGCGTAGCGATTGAAGACCATCGCCTTGACGATGCGTTTGACCGAGCGCGCATCGCGCAACAGGATGGCGACGCTGAGCAGTTGCAACGCGTTCTCGTACTCGATCTGGTTGTCGAAATCGACGGCGCAAACGTCCAGATGGGTCGTGCCTCCGTACTCCTTGTGGTGCTCTGCGAACTCCTCCTTCAAGGCGATTCGGAACGGCACGTTCGCATCATTCCAGCGGACAAACGCATCCACGATGCCGGCGAGTTGCGGCGCAAGTACATCCAATTCGACACCTGCGGTGTAGTCGAGCATCCAGAGACGAAACTTCTCGTTGTAATGAGCTCGATGGGCCAACACGTTGTCATCGGTGCCAGGGCGTCTTTTTGAGACTTGAAATCTTGTAATTTCGATGGCTTCAAGCTGAACAGTCCGCACGTTCTCGTACAGCGCCGTATAGAGAAACTGCTGACGCCGGCACAGGCGCATGTCGTCGGGCTCTGGCGACAGGGCTGGTTTCTCGGGTTTGTTCATAGACGATTCCTGCCAGTTCGCCGGCCCGGCGGTGGATCAGGGGTTGGGCCCGGTCTGATCGGTATCCCACTGCCAGAAGGTGGCGCCGTAGTCGCTTCCTTCGATGACGGGCATGGTCTCCCCAGCTTCGAAATAGCGACGACTTCCGACTTTCGCAGGTGTGAACCACCAGCCTGATTTCGGGCAGGCCTCACCACCAGGGCAATTGAGCATGGTCGACGCCGCAGCTTCCGTTTCCAGTGGCGCGTCCTTCGTTGTCGTCCAACGACCGTCGGCCTGCAGCTTGCGGGCGTAGGCCACCAGGTCCTTCGGATACACCATGTGGTCGATCGTGCTGTCGTCGAGGTCCAGCAGGAAGCACGTCGCGCCAGCCTCGAAGGCCCAGTAGCCGTAGTAGAACGACAGATCGTCTTCGATCTTGAGGTGGGCGTTGTACCAACGCGCACCGTCCTGATGCTTGTACCAATTCTTCAGGTAGTCCTTCACCAGTGCGACGGCCTTGGCGTCATCGTCCTCGAAGTAGGCCTCGACCAGCGTGCTGTAGGGCGCATCATGCAGCACCGCCTGCATGTCTTCCTGCGGGTCATCCACAAAATCTGCAATCAGTTGTTCGTACAGTGCATCGGCGTAGCGGTTGAAGACCATCGCCTTGACGATGCGCTTGACCGAGCGCGCATCACGCAACAGGATGGCGACGCTGACGAGTTGCAGGGCGTCTTCGAACCAAATCTGATTGTCAAAATCGACAGCAGACACATCTAGACGCGTGGTGATGCCCTGCTGCTTGTCCTCTTCCGCGTATTTTTCTTTGAGATATTTTCGATAGGGAACGTTGGCATCATTCCAGCGCACGAATTCGTCCACGATGCCAGCAAGTTGCGGGGCCAGCGTGTCCAGATCAACACCCGCTGTGTAGTCGAGCATCCAGAGCCAGAATTTTTCATGGTAGACAAATGCCTGTGCGACGACGTACGTTTGCGTGCCAGGTTGCTTTCGTTCAACCCCAGCAACTGATACATCAATGGACTCCAGTTGTAGAGTTCGCACGTTCTCATACAGCGCCTTGTAAAGGAACTGTTGGCGACGACGCAGATGCATGTCGTCAGGCTCTGACATCAAGGTAGGTTTCTTTGGTTTGCTCATTGACGATTTCTGCCAGTACGCCGACCCGGTGATGGGAGTGGCTGCTGTGTTGGAGGTGCCGATGGCGATTGCTTGGTTGCAGCCGCAGTCTTGACTCGGTCATAGCGCTCTGAGACTGCGTCAATCTCTCCTGCGGTGAAGATATCTGACGGGGTGTGATCGGCTTTGTGCTGATCGTGAAGCGCCAGATCGTAGAGGTCGCCCCCGGCCACCGCGCGCCTCGCCACCTCGGCGCTGACAGCGACGTGCTCCGGCATGCCCGGGGCCATTTCTTTCTTCAGCGGCCCGCCCGCTGCTGGCGTGTAGTCCTTGGGCGGGCTAGTACCAGGAATTGCAAAGTACCCGTAAACCCAACGGTTAGCTTCATTGCGATCCCAGATCAACGACGAGACCGTGGCCTTCGCCCACTCCTCCGACATCTGCAGCCCCTTCTTTGGCTGCGAGAGCATGCACCACAGGGCCACCTCTCGTTCTGTCATGCCGGGCGGGGGCCGCAGCTTTTTTGGCGCGCGTGGAGCGGTGCTCTTTCTTTTGGTGCCCTTGCCTTTTGGCTTCGCCTCGGTGCTGGCAGGCGGTTCTTCCTTGGCAAGTTCCTTCCAATCCGAGGCCCCTTGGCCGAACATCGCTCCAGCCGATTCGTTCGCCTTGGCTTCCACGAAATGATAGGTCTTGTTGCCCAGTGCCCATACGCCGTCCACACCGCTCTGGTTGATGCGGACCAGATGTTCGGGCACCAGTTCGGTCGGCGTGGCCTCTTTGCCCTGCTCCGTCACCAGCTTTTTTTCGCCCGTCCACCGGGCATTGGGATGCTGGTCCTTCACCGTGCCGTGCGGCCAGCTCCCGGGCGCGTGCAGCTTCATGTGGTGGTAGTGAGCCATGTGTTCACCGAGCAGGCCCTTGTAGCGGCTGCCGATTTCCGCCCATGCGGCCCGGGTGATGCGCCTTGCGATGGTCTTGGGGCCGCCTCCTGCCTCTGCGTTCTGGCGCCGGGTTGTAGCAGCAGGGTCGTGCTGCTTGTTTTGCTCTTCGGCAGGTTTTGCCGACTTCTTCGCGTGAGGAGTGGCGGGCGCGGCGCGTGCATGGCTCGTGGGGGTGGCTCCGCCGCGCGCGCCCCTCGACGACGTCGATGCTGCGGCAGCGGCCGCCTGCGCCACGGCGTAACCGTCTTCGCCCAACAGCGTGACGAGGAATTCGCGCAGTGCCTCGGTGCCCTCCCGCAGGCCGGTGCGCAGGGGGCCACTGAGACCCTTGAGCTGCGGTCGCATGTCATGTGCCAGACCTTGCAGCGCGGCAGGCTCCCACCAATGCTCTTGCTCGAGGTAGGCCAGGAACTGGTCGCACAGCGTCAACCCCTGGTCGACCTGCTGGATCGCCGCCTGCGTGTGTCCGGCCCAGTTGAAGGTTTTGATGAAGGTGATGGCGGCGCCCTTGGACTTGCCCAGCATCGCGCTGATGAAGGCCTGCCCGCGCACCGAGCCCTTGAGGGCCGCGCTGCCTCGCCACAGCGGCTTGACGATGCTCTTGAACAGTGCGCCGACCTCCGGGATGCAGCCAAAGGCGGCAATCGCCAGTTCCATCCACTCGTTCTTGCCACATTTGGCCGGCCCGATGCGCGAAATCCGGAAGATCATTCCGCAGACGTCGCGCGCCGCCAGCACCTGTCCAGCAATGGGAATCAACTGGATCAGCCCGTTGACCACCATCGCGGCGTTGCTGGGGTTTTCCTCGAAATCACCGAGGATCAAATCCATGCAGAACTTGCCGATCGTGTCGAGCAGGCCGCCTTCACTTTTTTGAACAAGCACCTCGCTCATGCGGTGACTCCCTCGCTGCCGCCGTCGGCCCCCACGGACGAATCCAGGCTCTGACGCGCGGCATCGAGCTGACGCCGGACCTCGTCCTCTACTTCCTTGTGCGGATCAAAAGGCTCCAGCGGCGGTGGTTTCCATGCTCGCTGGTCTTCGCCCAGTTCGACGTGGTACGGCAGAGGGGGTGTGCCTTCGAGGCGCGCGAAGCCCTGCTTGTCGAGCTTGCCCTCACGCGTACTGCCATCGCTGAAGATGACCTTGTACGGTGCGCCTTCGACCGGCTCCAGATCGTCGTATTGGTAGCTGAGTTCGATGGCTTGCTTGAGCTCCGAGAGTCCTACCGGCAACGCCGGCAACTCCGCCGGATTCCCCTTCGGCCCCACAAAGCTCTTGCTCGTCCCCTTCACATCCAGCAGCCCGGGCATCTTCAAGGTGATGTTCATCCCATCCAGCTCGATGCTCGTCTGCCCACCCTTGAGCGTGATTTTCTTTTGGGCCAGCACATGGATCTCGTCATTGCTGCTGGTGACCGTGAAGCCTTCCTTGGCCAGCCATTCGAGTTCATCGGTGTGCGCCTGCACGCTCACCGGCCCGTCCTGTGCGATGACCTGGATGCCGCCCTTGTGGCTGTACAGGCCCACGGATTTGGCGGCCGCAAAGCTCACGGTCTTGCCCGCCGCGATGTGGGCCTGCGCCTGCGCAGTCCAGTGGATCGCCTCGCCCGCGTACACAGTCGCACTGGCGGGCGTGGCCATGTTCAGGCTCATGGCCGCGTCGAGCACCATGAGCGGCCGGGCGAAGGCGGGCACGGGGTCTTGCCCTTCACGTGAACCTGCGCCTTCTCCACCTTTCGGCTCGCGCGCGTCCTGTCCGTTGACGTTATTCGGGTAGTGCCCGTTCTTCTGCGGATCGATGTCGTCGATCAGCGGCTGCAGCAGCGCCGTGGCGCTCAACGCCAGCGCCTTGGCGCCGCCGGCCGCATCGGACAGCTTCTGCGCCTCGCGCAACGCGCCCGCGAGCTGGCCGCGCACGCTGGTGGTGTCCTGCACGCTGCCTGCCGCGCGCTCCTGGGCGAGCGTGGAGATCAGCAGGCCCTCGCCGGTGCGCGTGGCGACCCAGGCGTCGGAGCGCAGCTCGGCGCCGCTGCCGCGCCAGGCGCCGCGGCTGCTCTCGTCGGGGGACTGGGCGTTGAGGTGGCCCAGGTTCAGCTGACTCGCTGCGTGCGAGCTGGCCAGGCGGGTGCGAACTTGTCCAGGTGCGTCGTCGGCGATCCACTGGTTGTAGCCACTGCCGTCGAGCGCGCGGCTGTGCCAGCCCGAGAGCACGCCCGCGTGATTGGCCGACGAGTCGGTGCCGGCCGACCAGGGCGGCAGGTCCTGTCCGTTGTACAGCTGCTGGGCGACCACCGGCCGGTCGATGTCGCCTTCGATGAAGGACACGAGCACCTCGGAGCCCACGCGCGGCAGGTGGTGGGCGCCCCAGTTCGGGCCGGCCACGGGTGCAGCCACGCGCAGCCAGACGGACTGGCGGTTGCTGGCGTGACGACCGGCTGCGACGAGGCTGCCTTGTCCGCTGCTCGCCGATTGCTGCTGGCCTGCACGCTGGGCCTGCCAATGGAAGCGCACCTGCACCCGATGATCGCGCTGCGTGTGAACGGCGGTCGGTGCCTCGTCGTCATCGCCACCGACCACGAGCGCGACCATGGCCTCGGGGGCCGTGGGCTTGGGGCGCCACAGCGGCACGACCTGCGCCTCGGCCGGCTGGGCCTCGAAGCTGCTGCGGTAGCTGCCCTTCTCGAGTTCGCCGGCCTCGAGCACCTGCGCGGCCTGTGCGCCGAGGTTGTTGGCCGCTTCGTGGCGCACGCGCAGTGCGAGGAATTTGCGGCCTTCGTAGCGGTCGTGCTGCGTGAGCGTGAAGCGCTCGCCGGCACCGAGCTGTCGCACGCTGCCCGCGGCGCCGTAGCGCTTGATGCGCGATTCGAAGGCCACCAGCTGCTGCTCGGCGCGCCGGGCGGCGGTGGCGCTGTCGGCGTAGCGCTGCGCGCCGGCGCCGTCGTAGTGCTCCAGCACGGGCACCTCGCCCATGGCCAGCGCGCTCTGCACCGCGCCGGTGGGGGCCTGCAGCACGCTGGCGTCCCAGGCGTTGCGCATGACGGCGTTGGTAGTGACCTGGCGCCGGCTGCTCCAGGCGGTGATGGCGTCGGTCGCTTCGGTGGCATCGCCGCGGTGGAAGCGGATCTGCGACAAGGCGCAGTCGGGCGGGGTTGCCGCGCGGTCGAAGATCACCAGGCGGTGGTGCGAGGGCGTGGTGTTGCCGCTTCCGCTGCCCGTCGACTGTTGCTGCTCGTGCTCGAAGCGAAAGCTCAGGCCCTCTTCCGCCAGCAGGCGCAACACGAAGGCCAGGTCCGACTCACGGTACTGCACGCTGGTGGGCCGCACGGGCATCTCCTGCGTGACTTCGAAACTGAAGCTCGCAGTCGTGTGGTCGGCGAACACTTCGCTGACGATGTCCTGCACGTGCTTGGCGGCGTACACGAAGCTGTCGCGGCGCAGCCCCAGCGCGGCGAGCCAGGGCTGCAGGTGCAGCCGGTAGCGCGCCAGGCCGCCGTCACCGCCCAGCGCATCGACGGCCGTGAGGTAGCCGTGCCAGGTGCGAAAGCTGCCGTTGGCCAGCAGCAGGCGCAGGCTCAGCTCTTCGCCGATCAGCGCGAACGGGTCGAACTCGCTCGAGGTGGCGAGGGTGTCGATGGTGAAGTCGAAGAGTTCATTGAGCCCCTCGGTGCCGGTGAAGCGCTCGACGACGACGGCGTTCTGCGGCGCCGACGCGGGCAGCTGCAGCTTGATGAGCCGCGCCTGCTCCGAAAGCCGCGCGACGTTCAGGCCTTCGAGCTTCCATGGCGTCGGCATGAAGCTGCTTGATGTGTCTGATGACATGGATATCCACCTCCCTGGTGTCAGTGCCGGTCGTGCCGGTCTTCGTTCGATGCATGGCCGCGCGCAATCTTCCCGCCCTGTCGGTTCAGGGGCTGGCTGATCGGCATCGCGTGGACCGCAAAAATCCTAGTTCGCCAACGTTGCATGTGCGTTTGCTGTGCCACAGCTGAATGTCATGACCGCAGGCGGCGGAAACACGGTGTTCGATCCGAACAGCCAGTAGCGCTTTGCATTGATCGTGACGGTCTGGGTGAACGAGCCTGTCAGCCCCAGGCTGGACGCGGTCGGGTTCGTCTCGTCGAAGCTCAGGCTTTGCGCAGAAAGGAACGGATCTTTGGGAATATTGAGGACCACATGGATGGCGGCTGTCGGAATGGTTTCATTTCCAAGACGGATTCCGAACCAGCTGCGCGTCACGAACGTGGAGGACTTTTCCAGCCACGCGTCATGGACCGAGCAATCGCCAAAAGACGGTGCATCGAAACGAAGCTTTGCCAACAGCCTTCCCTGGGCCCGACTCTCATCGCTCGATACTGCGGTCGATACATCGGAGGTGCTTGCATTGACCCGATAGCCACGGTACGCCACCAGTGCCAGCACAACGACCACAACCACCAATGCCAAGAATAAGAACAGTCGCTTCATGAGTAAAAAATGAGGGCGCGTCATCGCACAAGAAACAGTCAGCGGGCCGCTGCGATTGCCCCGCGCGATTCAACATCCAGTTCGGCTGGCCATGTCGCCCTGGGCGCCAGCTTCAAGGCAACGTAACGCATCAGGCCCAGCGGCAACAGCAGCCAGCACACGGGCATCATCAGAAAGATGCTGGCAATCCATTCGACGATGTGCATCTGCTGGCGATAGGCGCGGCCTTCCGCCGTTGGGTCCAGGAATGGCATGAAGAAGAAGAGGCAGCGCCGAAAACTCACATCGTCAAGCCGTGGCGCCTGCGCCGGCAAGGCATCGGGGCCTTGCAGCATGTAGAGGCGGCAGTAGTCCCACAGGCGTCGCATGTCGGCTTCATCCAGCGTGTTACCGCCCAGCTGGATGCGGTCCAGCACTTCCAGCGTGCCCGGCTTGCAATGACTGAGGAACAACGCGTAGCGCACCGCGTAGGTGGTGCCGCTGTTGCCGGCCTGCCGGGTGATCTCGGCATGCACGTGGGCCCAATCGAAGACCTTGATGCTCTGGGGCCAACGGACCAGCGGGTTGGGTTTCCACTTGAATTCGTAGGCGTAGATTTTTCCCAGGGCGCGATTGAAGCGAACGGGTGTGTCGGACGGAACCCTCGTGTCCAGGCGAAAGAAGAACAAGGCAAACACGACGAGGATGTGGGCAATGGCCAGCAGCACCAGGCTCCAGAAATCGAACGGCGTGGACAGCAAAAAATACAAGTAGGCCGCCAGCGAAAAACACCCGGCCCAGATCCCCACGCCGCGCATCAGCGTCTCGGTGCGCGAGATCTCGAGGTAGTTCGCGTCGATGTGCCTGAGATTGCCGCACGTCGATGGCACGCCGCGCGCCGGCGCATCGCCGTCGGGCTGGTCCTCGAACCAGTGCGCCACCGGCGGCAGCAAGCGACCCTGCTTCTGCGCCATGGCCGGTCAGTCCTCGTCGTCCAACTCGAACTTGGCGAAAGCATCCGGAGACGCCACGTAGTCCTGCCAGTAGTCGATGCGCAGGCGCGCTTTCTGGAAGTGCTTGGTGCTGGCTTCCACCTCGCCGGTCAGGGTCTTCCTGGCCATATTCCAATCGGCCACGGGTTGGTGCATCCAGTCGTCCGACTCCCGGCCATAGTCCTTCTTCCAGTCTTGCGACGGCAGGTGGGCAAGGTTCGGCGAGCGCAACTGAATCGCGTGGATCCAGCCCCGCTTTTTATGAAGCAGCGAGAGCGTGACCAAGAAGGCCGAGATCTCCTGCTCGAACGCAGGCACGCGCACCACCATCTTGACGGTGTCATAGCCACGCACGGCGCCCACGCCGAGCCAGTCGTCGTTGTAGCCCACGCTGCCATCCAGGCCCAGCGCAATGGCGTTGAGGCCGGCCAGTTCGTCGGCGTGTTCCGCGTCGGTCCAGGCGCCTTCCGTACGCTCGTGCTTGCCGAAGTAGCAACGGTCCAACCAGACCTCGGCCACGCTGCGCTCGGCATTGGCGGCGGCCATGGCGAACAGCACGCCGATGGCGACAAGCGCAATGGCCCAGCCGAAGGGCCCAAGCAGCGTGCCTGTCGCGAAGATGGCCGTCGATCCACTCAGGACCGCCGCCGTGCCCGTCACCGCTGCGGCAGTGAAGGCGAGTGCCGCGGCCGTGTGCAGTACTCTGGCCGTGTGGTCGCCCTTGGCGCCGCTGCGCTGTGCCGCGTTGGCCTCGATCATGGCGTCGAACATCGCCGCTCCCGCCGCGACCACGCTGCCGCGCAAGGCCCATTTCGCGCCCGAGAGCGCCAACGCGGTCCCTGCCTCTTGGCTCGATACCTTGGCTATCAGCTTCATGCCCTGCCCGAACGCTTCGATGGTCGCGCCCGTGGTTCCCGTGACGGCCGAGGCCATCGCCATCTGGGCATCGGGCAGCCGCTCGCCGAACGCCTTGCGGTAGTCGTTCAACGACTGGCGCAGCACCCACCACTGGAAAAATGCCGTGCCTGCCGACCAGCCGATTTCGGTGCTGCCGGCCAGCAGGGTGCGGCTGCGGGTGAGCATGCCGCCGATCATCTCGTTGACTTCATGCGCGCCGAAGCTGAGCCCTTGTGACAGCTCTGTCAGCAGCTGCTCGGCACGCACGCCCAGCGTCATCGTGCTGAGCCTGAGCTTGCCGACTTCTGCGGAGGCCATCCGGGCGGCCGTTTTTGCCTTCTCGGAGATCGTCTTGAGGCCGGATTTTTCACGCAGCCAGTTCTTGAGTTCCTCGCCCTTGAGCGAGGCGATCCGGGCCAGTTGTTCGCTTTCGATCACCAGGCAGAAGGTGACGGTCATGACGGTGTTGCGCGCCAGCGGGTTGCGGATGCGAAGCACCCCCATGCCGCCGACCAGGATCGAGCGCACCGCTTGCTTGCCCTGGCGATCCAGTGCCTTCGTGACCGCCTGCGCCTTGTTGAAGGCCTGCGTCGACAACAGGTCGACGTATTCCTGCACGGTGATATTGGCGGTGAAGATCAGGACGTCGACCTTGTCGTAGAGTTTGAAGGCCGCCGCCTGCGCACGCATGATGCCCTGGTGAGCCGCCTCCTGGAGCTGGTCGCCGAGCCGGTTCATCGCCGTGGTGATCGCCAACTTGGTCAGGCCCGCAGCCTGCTTGACCGGCGCGAGCAGAAACCGCTCGAACTCGTCGGAGCCGACCAGCCCCTTGACGGTGTCGTAGATCTTGTCGCCCTTCTTGACGTCGCCGCCGTCGGGCAATAGGTTGTCAAGGATTGCCTGGCGATTGCCGAACAGCGCGCGGTACACGGGGTTGTCGGGCGCTGCCGGCTGCTTTGCCAGCCATTCCTTCCACAAGATATAGCCGGCTGTGTTTTGCGCGGCGGCCGCGTTCTTGGTGGCCGTCGTCGCCGCCTTTCCGGCCGCCGAGGCAGTCCCCTTGCCCGTGACCGCGGCGGGGCCGGAGGCCTTCGGCGCGAGCAGCGACTCGACGATGCCGCCGGCTAGGCAGGGCGCAAAGGCCTTGACCAGTTCGGCCTGCTGCTCCGCGCTCTCGGGGTCGTAGTCGTCGAACCAGGTTTTCCATTGCGGGTCTCTCGCCCATGCGGCCCAGTCGGTGTCGCAATTCTCGACCAGCGTCCAGAGCACGCGCAGCCCTTCGTCGAACTTGTCCTGGAAGTTCTTGCGCTTGGCTTCGTCGTAGTTGCCCGCGAGCCGGCCCCACATCTGGCGGGCGTCGTCCGCCGCGCGCTGGGCGCGGGTGGTGGTGACCGTGGCGGTCTGCCCCCCCAGGTCGTCGGGGAAATGGTAGGTCTCGGTCTGTACGTCGGGCTTCTTGCTCGCCGCCTCCTGCACCTCGCGGGACTGCAGGGCGTTCTGTTCCGTCAAGGCCTTCAGGCCCAGGATGGAACGCGAGATGGTGAGGGGCCGCTCCCAGATCGCGCAGTAGCTGCTGCGGCCTTCGACGAAATACAACCGGCTGGCATTGAGCTCCTGCACGATGCCGACGGCGTCAATCAGGGCCACGCCGGAGATCTTCTTGCCGCCGCTGGCCGTCTCGTACGCGGTGACGTAGTTGCCGGTCTCCGGCGCCTTGCCGATGCGCGCCGCGGTCAGCGGGGTGGCGTCTTCCCAGGTCAGGTTCAGCTTCTTCGCGGTGTAGACCTCGATGGCCTGGTAGGTCCGACGGCTGGTGAGTTCGGTCTGGTCGGCTGCGTATTCTTCGACGTGATCGTGCAGCATCTGCGCCGTGGGTGCGAAGGTGTGCGCCTGCCCGCCGGGTGTGCTGGCAAGCTTGGCCACGTCGAACACCTGCATCCGCTTTCCGGGATCTTTTTCGTAACGGGTGCGCACGGCCTTCGTCCACGCGGCGGTGCTGAAGGCCATCCATATGTTGCCGCCCTTCTCGACCACCTTGGTCGGCAGATGGATGAAGCTGGCAGGGATGCCGTCCCCCTTGCGTTCGCACTGCACGGACAGATCGCGGTGCGTCTTGCAGTCGATGTCGTCGGGATCGGGCAGCAGTCGCAGGTAGCCGTTGGGCGTGACCGCATAGACGTGCCAATGCCCGGCCTTGCCGAAGTAGACGTAGACGAAGCCCTGGCGCAGCGTGCGCAGGGCGTAGCTGTGGTGGTTCAGCTTCTTGTCGTCGACCTTCTCCCCCAACTGCCCCGGATACTTCGCATAGCCGCGACCGCCGCTGACATAGTTGTGCACCACCGCGTGCCGCAGAAGCAGCACAGGCAGCCCCAGACGTTGACAGAGTGGGCAATTGCCTCCGCCCGTGCAGCTGGCGACCTGCCGCGACGCGGCGTTGGCCTGGCGGACGCCGTGGGCGCCGCCTCTGGCCTTGGCTCCCCTTGCTGTTGCATTCATGCCATGAACTCCTTGCTTGTCTTCGTGCCGACGTGTTCGCCGGCAGTGATGGCGATCCGGTGCAGCGTTTCGTCGTCCAGCGCGTCGAGCGCATCCGCCAGCGTGGACTCGCCGTTCGTTGCGCACTCGATGCACGCGGTGGCTGCCGGATGCCGATGCCACTGCGGGCCGATCCCGACGCTGTGCAGCGCAAAGCACAGCCGGTCTTCCAGAAGGATCAACCCCAGCACGTCCGCTTGCAGCAGGGCCTGATCGATGTGGCGCTCGGCATCGGCGGGAAGATCGATGTCGGCCTTGGCCAGGGCGAGCACCACCTGCCGCGCCTGCGGCACCCTTTGCTGCCGGGCCCAGTCCGCACTGGTCAATGCCCCGGCGACGGGCGCTTCGTTGTGTCCGGTGAACAAGGTTTCGTTCAGATGCCCGGCCAGGTCGATCCAGCTCCAGCTGTGCACGCCGGCCATCGCCGTCCGTAGCCACGCGCGGGCATCTTCCGAAGCCATGAGCAACGCCCAGCGGTGCGGCTCGAACCAGGCGAGTGCACGCTGCTGCAGGAACGACATGCGTTGCTGCAAGGCGCGCTTCATTTGCCTGGCGATGTCCGCCGGGTCTCGGTCCGTCACCAGCCATCCGCAGACGTAAGCGCCGTTGATGCTGGTGCGACGTTCCAGCGCGTGGGCCACCGTCAGGTCGAGCAGGGGCTCGTCGATCCAGCCACTGCGATCGGGCGCGCGCAGCACCAGCAGTTGGGGCCACAGCTCGGGTGACGAAAGAAAGTCTTCGCGACGTACCGGCAGCCATTCGACGGGCGGTTGGCGCTGGGCGAGACGCGTCACATGCAGTGGGTCGTGAACCGCCACCGGATGGTTGGGATCGAGCAGCGCCAGCACCCACCGCGGCGCATCGGTATCAAGGTGAGGCCACAGCTGCTCCCGCAGTGCCTGCGCCACGGCGAGGTGCTCGCCCGTCTCCATCGCTTCGCTCATGTCTTCCATTCGCAGGGGTCCAGCGTGCCCGATGGCACCGCCGCTTGCGCCGCCGAGCCGGCCGGTCCGACAAAGTTATGCATCCCCCTGAACGTCACCTTCCCCGGCGCATGGATCTTGATGCTCGATCCTTCCAGCCTGATGTACGCCCCCGCGCTGGTCAGCAGCACGTGTTTCGGCGCTTCCACTGCCACGTCCTTCGCCGTGCTGGCAATGGTCACCTTCTTGTCCGCCGCGATCTTCGTGGCGCCGGTCTGGCTCTGCAGGCTCACCTTGCCGCTGGCCGCATGCAGCGCGATGCCGCGCTCCTGGTTCGGCTCGCCGCCTTCACCGGCCTTCGCGCCCACCGTGTACAGGCTCACGCCGCTGGCCACGCTCAGGGCGATCTGACCTTGCGCGGGCAGGTCGACATCCTGGCTCGCGACGATCGCGGTGTGCTGCCCGCTCACGGCGATCACTTCCTTCGGCGTGACGAAGCCGATGCCCATGGGCGCGCTGAACTGCAGGTGCGGCTCGCTGTAGGCGGTGACGCTGCCGTGGCCGCCTTCGGTGGCCTTGATGTCGCCGCCGCCCGATCCGTTGCCCGATGCCGCGGCGCCACCTTCCTGCTTCGCCTCCAGCACCTCGGCCACATGCTTCAGCGCGGCGATCGCCGGCAGCTCGGCCGGAGCACCTTCACCCTTGATCTGCGCCTTCTGCGTCTGCGCACTCTGGGCGAGTGACGTTGCAAGTTCTTCGGCCTGTTTCGTCTGCTGCTGGGCTTCGCGACTCGCCATGAACGCGCCCTTGGCGTTCGGCTGCGCATACGCGCTCACGAGCAGGCCCGCGCCGGCGCGGATGGCGCCTTGGGCGGTGGTGGCCAGTTCGGCGCCGTGGCCGCGGCCCTTGCCGCGCGCGTTGTCGTCCTGCTGCTTGTGGTGGCCCAAGTGCAGGCGGCTGCTGGCCTGGGTGGTGGCCAGGCTGGTGCTGCCCTGGCCGGGGGTGTCGTCGAAGACGAGCTGGTTGTAGCCCCCGTCGCCGCTCTGGCTGGCGCTCAGTTCCTGGGTCTTGATGCCGCTGAAGACGGCGTTGTGCGCGTGCTCCTTGGCGCCCTTGCCTTCGCCGGCGAACCACGCAGGCGCGTTGCCGGTGGACTGGGCGGCGCCCGCGGGTTTCTGGTTGTGCTGCGCGTCGACCTGGCCGGCGCCGTTGTACAGCGCAGCAACGACCACGGGGCGGTCGATGTCGCCGTGGTGGAACTCGACGAGCACTTCCTGGCCCACGCGCGGCAGGCTCATCTGGCCCCAGTTGTCGCCGGCGGCGCTGGCGGCCACGCGCACCCAGGCGCCCAGGCGGTCGGCGGCGGGCGCGTTGTCCTGGCCGTCGGTGCGCGACTGGCGCGCGCTCGACGCACTGCCACGCTGCCAGTGGAACTGCACCTTGATGCGGTGGTCGCGGTCGGTATGCACCGGCGCATCGGCGCCGCCCACGCCGATGACGATGGCGCTCTGGCTGCCGTGCACGCTGGGCTTGGGATGGATGCGCTGGCCGTGGCCGTCCAGGCTCAGCGGCCGGTAGGGGATGGCCGCGCGCACGGTGGTGAATTCGTTGCGGTAGTGGGTGACGGCGTCTGCGGTCGTATCGCCATTGCCGCTGTCGAACACGGTCGCGATGTCGGGCAGGCCCAGCCGTTCGCCGATGCCGGTCTTCAGGTCTTCGTCGAAGTTGTTGCGCGCGATGTGGCGCACGGCGAGCACGGCGAAGCGGCGGTCCTGCTCACTGTCCTTGTCGTGCTGCTCATGGCCGTTCAGGGTGAAGGTGGTGGCGGGCGCCAGGGTGCGCACGGCGCTGCGGCCTTCGAAGCGCTTGTTGCGCAGCTCCAGCGCCTGCAGGGCGTTGGCGAGCAGGCGCTCGCCCTGTGCGGAGGTCTCCCAGCCGTAGGCGCCGGGGTCGTCGCTCCAGTGCAGGGTGCGCTGGCCCGCGGCGCGGCTTTGCTGTTGCACGGGGCGTGCGTTCACGCTCTTGTAGTCCCAGCTTTGCTGCGCGAGGCTGTTGGTCTGCAGCTGGCGGTGGCCGCGCCACTGCTGGATGGTGTCTTCGCGCTCGCTGGCATCGGCGCGGTGGAAACGAATGGTGGCTTGCGCGTTGGCGCGGAAGGCGCCGTTGTGGTCGGCGATGACGAGGGTGTGACTGCCCAGCGCACCGTCCTTGCCCGTGGCGTGTTCGAACCAGTAGCACAGGCCCTCTTCAGCGAGCAGGCGCGCGACGAAGTCGAAGTCGCTTTCCTGGTACTGGGTGGTGATGCCGCGCACGGGGTAGATGTCGCGCTGGGCAATCTCCCAGCGCCACTGGGGCACGAGCTGGCCCTGGCTCTGGTAGCGCCCGAACACGGCGTCGACGATGTCGAACACGTTCTGGTGCTGGAACAGGCAGCTGTCCTGGCGATACCGCAGGAAGGCCATCCACGGCTCGATGACGATGCGGTAACGCGCCATGCCGCCGTTGCTCGACACGCACTCGGCCTCGCTCACATGGCCATGGAAGGGGCGCAGCTCGGTGCGGCTTTGCGCGGTCTGCAGGTCCAGGCGCACGCCCTGGCCGATGAGGGTCTTGAGTTCGATGTGCGCGTCGTCGCTCAGTGCGGTGAGTTCGAAGCGAAAGCCGCCGCCGTCGATGCACTCCACGCCGTCCAGGCGCTCGGCCAGCAGCTTGTTCTCGCCCAGCGGCGTGTGCAGCACCAGCAGGCGATCGCGCTGCGTGGTGCCCGCGCGCATGAGCCCGCCGAGCGAGGCCGATGTGAAGGTCGTCGTCATTGTTTTTGTTCTCCCGTGGGCACGCGCGGCTGCTGCGCCTAGGTGATCCGGTAGCGGAACTCGCCGCCCTTGCCGCAGCTGGCCTTGATCTTGGCCAGCGGCGTCTCGTCGGCCATGCGCGTGAGCACGGCCTCGGCGATCTCGGGCAGCAAGGTGCCGTTGAGGATGTGGTCGACGTTGCGTGCGCCCGAGTCGACCTCGGTGCAGCGCGCGAGCACGGCCTCGACCAGCGCGTCGTCCCACTCGAACACGGCCTTGTGGTTGGTCGCGATGCGGTCGCGGATACGCCCGAGCTTGAGCGCAATGATCTGCTCCAGCACCGCATCGGTGATCGGATAGAACGGCGCCACCTTCATGCGGCCGAGAAAGGCCGGCTTGAAGGCCTTCATGAGCACCGGGCGCAGTGCCTCGGCCAGCGCGTCGGGCGCGGGGCGCTCCTCGTCGGCCTTGTTCAGGCACGCCTGCATGATCTGCGACGAACCGATGTTCGAGGTGAGGATGATCAGCGTGTTGCGGAAGTCGATCTCGCGGCCCTCGGCGTCGTCCATCATGCCCTTGTCGAACACCTGGAAGAACATCTCGAGCACGTCGGGGTGGGCCTTCTCGACCTCGTCGAGCAGCACCACGCTGTAGGGCTGGCGGCGCACGGCTTCCGTCAACACGCCGCCTTCGCCATAGCCCACGTAGCCGGGCGGCGAACCCTTCAGGCCCGAGACGCTGTGCGCCTCCTGGTACTCGCTCATGTTGATGGTGATGAGCTTCTTCTCGCCGCCGTACAGGATGTCGGCCAGCGCGAGCGCGGTCTCGGTCTTTCCCACGCCCGAAGGGCCGACGAACATGAACACGCCGCGCGGCTTGTTGGGGTCTTCCAGGCGCGCGCTCGCGGTGCGCACGCGCTGGGCCACGGCGGCGAGCGCGTGGTCCTGGCCGATCACGCGCTCGGCCAGCAGGGTGTCGAGGCTGCGCACGGTCTTGATCTCGTCCTTGACCATGCGGCCCAGCGGCACGCCAGTCCAGGCCGAGACGATCTCGGCGACGACGTGGCCGTCGACCTGCAGCGGCACCATCGGCGTGGTGCCTTGCAGTGCACGCAGTTCGGCGAGCAGGGCGTCGAGTTCGTCGCGCGCGGGGTCGGCGGTGGCAACGGTTTTCTTGCGGCTGGCGGCGCGGGCCGGCGCCTTCTCTGCAACGGCGGGAGCAGCCTCGGGCTGCGCAGCCGATTCGTCGCGTTGCGCACGCAGTGCACGGATGCGTTCGACCAGCGCGTTCTCTTCGGCCAGGCGCTGCTGGCTCGCGGCCAGTTCGGCCTGCAGTGCGCTTTTCTTTTCCGCCAGTTCGGCCAGGCGCGCTTCATGGCGCCCGCCGGCCGCGGTGTCGCGCACCAGCGCGGCACTCTCGGCCTCGATGCGTTCGAGGCCGCGGTTCGCTTCCTCGATCAAGGCCGGCGTCGCGCTCTGGCCGAGCGCGACTTTCGCGCAGGCCGTGTCGAGCACGCTCACCGCCTTGTCGGGCAACTGGCGTCCACTGATGTAGCGGTGCGACAGGCGCACGGCCTCGGTGATGGCTTCGTCGAGCACGCGGATGTTGAAGTGCTTCTCCATCAGCGGCACCATGCCGCGCAGCATGGCGGCGGCCAGCGTCTCGCTGGGCTCCTCGACCTTCACGACCTGGAAGCGTCGCGCGAGCGCCGCGTCCTTCTCGAAGTACTTCTTGTACTCGCCCCAGGTGGTGGCGGCGATGGTGCGCAGCTCGCCGCGCGCGAGCGCCGGCTTGAGCAGATTGGCAGCATCGCTCTGCCCGGCCTGGCCGCCCGCGCCGATCATGGTGTGGGCCTCGTCGATGAACAGCACGATCGGGTGCGGGCTCTTCTTCACTTCGGCGATCACGTTCTTCAGGCGGTTCTCGAACTCGCCCTTCACGCTCGCGCCGGCCTGCAGCAGGCCCATGTCCAGCGTGTGCAGCGCCACGGCGCGCAGCGACTCGGGCACGTCCTGCGCGGCGATGCGCAGTGCCAGCCCCTCGACCACGGCCGTCTTGCCGACGCCGGCCTCGCCCGTGAGGATGGGGTTGTTCTGGCGCCGGCGCATCAGGATGTCGATGACCTGGCGGATCTCGGTGTCGCGGCCGATGACCGGGTCGAGCGCGCCGTCCTTCGCGCGCTGCGTGAGGTTGGTGGTGAACTGGTCGAGCGCGGGCGTCTTGCCGGGCACGCCCGCGGCCAGCGGGTCGACCGCCGGTTGCTGCGCGTCGCCCTCGGCCGCCGCGCCCGAGGCACCGGCTTCGGCCGCTTCGCTCGAGCCGTCGGTGAGTTTGTCGAAATCGTGCTTCAGGTCCTCGAGGCGGATCTTCGCGAACAACGGCGAGCCGCGCTGCGCCAGCTGCGCGAGGTCGGGCTGCGTGAGCAGTGCGAGCAGCAGGTGGCCCGAGCGGATCTGTGCCGCGTGCGCGTCGAGCGAAGCCAGCAGCCACGCCTGCTGGAACAGCTGCTGCAGGTGCTGCGAGAACACGGGCGTGCGCGTGTTGCCGTTCTTGAAGGTCTGGATCTCGCGCTCCAGGTCCGACTGGATCGCGGTGGCGCTGATGCGGTTGGCGCGCAGCACGCGCGCGAGGTCGTTGTCAGTCTGCTCCAGCAGCGCCAGGAACAGGTGCTCCAGGTCGACCTCGTAGTGGCCGTGGGCCAGGCACAGGTTGGCGGCGCGCTGCGTGGCCATGCGGGCGCTGGCGTTGAGCTTGGTGATCAGTGTCTTCAGCGAGGTGCTCATGAGCGGTGGTGTTCTTCTGTCGGTCGTGTTCGTTGAAAGGGTCACTGCAGGGGCTGAAGCTCGTACTGCGTGTCGCTGCGGTCGCCCTCGGCCTCACGGGTGGTGATGAAGCTGTCCCAGCCGAGGTGGCTGCCGCCGCTGTCGCTGAGCTGCACGGCGGCGACTTCTTCGCGCGCCAGGATCAGGCGCACTTCGTATTCGCAGGTCACGCCGGCCAGAAGCGCCAGCATTTTTTCGAGCGCCTTCGCATGCGCGCGGCCCGGAAAGAACTCGCGCAGCGCACTGCGCTTGAGCGGGCCGATCCACAGGCGGATGCGCAGGTCGCGCTGCCAGATGCGTTCGCCCGCCATCGCGTTCTGGCCCAGGCTCACGTTGCCTTCGCCCAGCCTGGAGCGCTGCTGCACGGGCATGTCGTACCACTTGCCCAGGAACTGCTCGATGCGGATGTGGCTGCGGAAGTAATCGGACAGCACGCGCTGCAGGTACGCCGCCGACATCGGCCGGTGGCGCACCGCGGCGGCGTAGCCGGCCACGGTCTCGTCGAACACGGTGCCCGTGCCGTCGGTCAGCGGGTCGCGCTGGGCCGTGTGCTCCAGCCCGGCCATCGACAGCAGCACCGGCAGGTAGGCGCGGCTGCGTTCGTGCTCGTAGTGCAGCGGCAGGCGGTACTTGCGCCAGGCGGCATAGAAGAGCGCGGCGGCGCGGTTGCTGAACACGTCGAGAAAGGCGCGCGCCGAGCTGTCGCGCAGATGCTGCTCGCGGCGCATCAGCATCTCGGTGTAGACGATGGGCAAGGCGCCCGACACGCCCAGCATGCCGAAAGACGCGGGCGTGAGTTCGATGCGGCTCAGGCCGTGGTCGTCCTCGTGCGGCGCCGGCGGCTCGCACAGCTGCGCGCCCGACATCAGTTCGCCCACGGCGTCGCGCACCGCCAGCGCCTCGATCTCGCTGGGCGGGAAGTTCAGGCTGGTGGAGCTGCGAAAGCGCACCCAGCGCGGCACCATGCGTTCGCCGGGCACCAGGCGCTGGTGCACGTCGCGCTCCTGCCGCTTGAGCAGCATGAGCTCGATCAGCCGCACCGCCTGGAAAAATTCGAAGCGGTAGGGTTCGCGCAGCAGCCTTTCGGCTACAGGAGGATCGATTCGCCGCTGCGGGGCTTGCATCGCACCAGCTCCTCCTTGTCGCGCGCCGAAACGATCACCAGCTGGGTGAAGCTGTTCAGGTGCACATAGAGACCGAAGAAATGGTCCATCACGCGGGCAAAGGCCTGCAGGCTGCTGCCCACGAAGCCGGTCTCGTCGACCGTGAGCTTGAGCTCGATGCCGCGCACGAAGGTCGCGAAGGGCTTGCCCGGCAACCACTGGGTGGTGGCCTGCTGCTCGATCGCGGTGATGGCCTCGATCTGCCGCGCCGACACGGCCGAGCGGCCCAGGTCGTACAGCCGCAGCATCTCTTTCAATGCCGGCAGCCCGCTGGTGGCCAGCGACAGGTGGTTGAGCGACAGGTGCGACACCAGCCGCCACTGCACGCCCTTGCCGCGCGGCATGCGCAGCGTCTGCGTGGGGCGGCGCAGCATGCGGATCGAGCGCGCCACCGAGTTGCCCTCGATGAACAGGTCGCCGCCGGGCAGGCCGAAGGCCAGCGAATGCGGCAGGTCGCGGTTGGTGCAGGTGAGGTCGATGCTCAGCGTTTCGGTCTGCGGCAGCGAGGGCTGGAAGTCGATGTCGACGATCGAGAGCTCGGTCTCGTAGCCCGGGCTGCGCTGCGCCACGAGCTCGTTGCGGCGCGCGAACCAGTAGTGCTCGGCCTCCTTCGGATGCTCGCCGTGGTGCAGCGAGTAGAAGGGCCGGAACTCGATGTACGCGTCGCCCTCGGCGGTCTGCTTCACGAGCTTGACCGAGTCGATGCTGTAGACCTCGAAGCCGAAGGCGCGGCGCGCATCGGCCACCACCGGGTAGGCGGCCGCGGCATGCGTGACGCGGATCGGGTCGCTGCGCTGCTTGAAGAGGTTGATGACGGGCGTGCAGCCCAGGCGCAGGTTGCGGCTGGACACGCCCTCGAGCAGCCGCGCCGTGGGCGAATCGGCGCGCACGCCGGTCATCACGAGGTGCAGCGTGATCGAGCGGCACGAGCCGATGTGGCGCAGCGCGTTCGCCAGGTCGATGTCGACGAAGTTGAACTTCTCGGGGAACGCGAAGTACTCGCTGAGCAGGCGGTAGGCCGGGTGCGAACGCGCCGGCAGTTCGATGAGCGCGTCGGCCTCCTCGAAGCCGACGGGGTGCAGCGCCTCGCCCTGCACCAGCGTCCACTTGCCGCTGCGCTCGGGCTCCACGAAGACGGCGGCCGTCTTCAGGAAGATGGCGTCGGCCAGCGCCGTGGCCAGCGAGGGCTCGGCGTCGATGAAGGTGCGCAGGCGCGCCAGCGTGAGCGCCAGGGTGCCGAGCGACTTCTGCTCGCCGGTGGCCTCGAGCGTGACCGACAGGCAGCCCGTCGCGTTGCGCGGCAGCGAGGCCTGCGCGGGCGCGTTCACCACCGAGTGGTAGACCACGTTCGACACCTGCACCGCCGCCAGCGTGACGTCGTACACGCTGCGAAAGCGGCAGGCGCCGCCGCGCACCGGCTGCGAGGTGAGCTCGGTGCCGCGCGCGATGGTGACGGGCTTGCTGAGCTTGGCGAGCGCCGCGCCGCCGGCGTCGAACTGCGCGATGGAGCACGACGGAAAGGGCCGCAGGTAGTGCGGGTACATCACCTCGAGCAGCGCTTCGGTGAGCTCGGGGTAGTCGTCGTCGAGCTTCTTGCTGATGCGGGCCGTGAGCAGCGCGAACGACTGGATCATGCGTTCGACGTGCGGGTCTTCGCTGGCGTCGGCCGAGATGGCCAGGCGCGCGGCGATCTTCGGGTAGCCCTTGGCGAACTCCTGCGAGTAGCCGCGCAGGAAGGCCAGCTCGCGTTCGTAGAAGGGCAGCAACTCGTCCATGGTGTGCGTCGTGTGCGCGGATCGTGGCGCTAGGCGTACCGGCTCTTGCCGGTGCCGCGAGTGATGGAGTACTGCAGCGTCGTGGGCTGCAGCATGGCGTCGAAGTTCACCGGCTCGGCCAGCTCGGGCAGCACGAGCAGGGCGGTGATTCCGAAATAGAGCATGTGGGTGCTGGCCTGGCCGTCGACCTCGAGCGACACCGAGACATCGCGCAGGCGCGATTCGTGGCGCGCAATGGCCTGCTCCAGCGAGCGACAGATGAACGAACGGTCGTAGTGGCTGGCCAGGCTCAGGCCCGAGAAATCGCTCAGGCCGTAGGTCATGACGGAACGCCGGCACTCCGGGTAGGCCTGGAGCTTGGCGTCGTCGAAGACCATGCGCGTGTTGAGCAGGGATTCGAGGTCGCGTGCGACCACGTTCTTGACCTCGTCAAGCGACAAATGCCGCAGCACCGGCGAAGCCGGCCCGCGCCAGTCGTCATCGAACAGCTTGTCGAGCAGGCCCGGTTCGAATCCTGTCATGGGTCACTCCCTGTCTCTCGCGTCGGACAACGGGCACGGCGCCGCGCGAGGGGCGCGGCGCCAAAAAGAAACCGCGGCCTGCGCCGCGGTCGTCATTGCCCGACTGGCGTCAGACCGAGTAGGTCTTGTCGTTCTTCGTGAGGCTCCAGGCGCCTTGCGAGTTGCCGCCCTGGTTGCCGCCGATCTTTTGCTGCGTGTACTTCCACTGCACGGCGGCGTACTTCAGCGAGAAGGTCTCGCTCGGCACGCTGGCCACGTCGGTGCTCACGACCTTCGGGTTCACGCTGGCGATCAGCACGTACTTGAGCTTGATCTCCATGTACTGCACGCGCTTGCCTTCGCCGTCGGCACGGTAGAACTGCACCGTGACTTCGTCGAAGGTGGTGCCGCCCGACGCGTGCTGGTACAGCAGCGGGCTGACGACGTCCATGTCCTTCGTGAAGATCATCTCGCCGTGCTCGCAGCGCTCGGCGGTGTGGCCGCCGGCAGTCGACGCGGTGGCCGAGCGCGGTTGCACGATGCTGTGCTGCCACGAGCTGACTTCGATCCAGTCCTTGTGGTCCTTGTCCTGCGACTCGCCGTTGATGGCCGGGCTGCCGAACTTGACGTAGATATCTTTCATGTTTCTTCCCCTTCTTGATTGATTGATTACTGACAGTTAACGTGTTGCAGCACGGCCCCTCGGCCGCGCACCCGATCTGCCTCCTTACTTATTCACTGACTTCGGCAGATCGGCGACCAAGCGCAGTGAAATAGACAGTTCATCCAGCTGGAAGTGCGGGCGCAGGAACGCGACCGCGCGGTACACGCCGGGCCGCCCGGGCACTTCGCCGACCTGGATGGCGGCTTCGCGCAGCGGGAACTGGGCCTTCTGTTCCTGCGTCGCGTTGTCGTCGAGCAGCACGTACTGCGCGATCCAGCGGTTCAGGAACTGTTCGACGTTGTGCGCCGAGGCAAAGCTGCCGATCTTGTCGCGCATCATGGCCTTGAGGTAGTGCGCGATGCGCGACACCGAGAAGATGTACTGCAGCTGCGCCGAGAGCACCGCGTTGGCGTTGGCGCTGTCGGTGTTGTACTTCTTGGCCTTCTGCAGCGACTGCGCGCCGAAGAACGCCGCGTAGTCGGAGTTCTTGCAGTGCACGAGCGGAATGAAGCCCAGGTCGCTGAGCTCCTTTTCGCGCCGGTCGGTGATGGCGATCTCGGTCGGGCACTTCAGGGCGATCTCGCCTTCGTCGGTCTTGAAGGTGTGCGTGGGCAGGTCTTCGACCAGGCCGCCACCTTCGACGCCGCGGATGGCCGCGCACCAGCCGAAGTCGTCGAACGCGGCCGTCAGGCGCGTGGCGAAGGCCCAGGCGGCGTTGCACCAGAGGTACTTGGCGTGGTCGGTGCCGTCGACGTCTTCGACGAAGTTGAAGCTGTCGACCACCGTGCCTTCGCGCGGGTGGTAGGGCAGGCGCCCGAGGAAGCGCGGCAGCGTGAGGCCGACGTAGCGCGAGTCTTCCGAATCACGGAACGACTTCCACTTGGCGTATTCGACAGTGTCGAACACCTTGGCCATGTCGCGCGGCTTGCCCAGGTCGGCAAAGCTTTCCAGGCCCAGCAGCTCGGGCGAGGCCGCGCCGATGAAGGGCGCGTGCGCGGCAGCGGCCACGTGCGCCATCTGGTCCAGGAAGTACATGTCTTCGGGCTGGCGCGTGACGTCGAAGTCGCCCACCAGCGCGCCGAACGGCGCACCGCCGAAGGTGCCGAACTCTTCTTCGTAGACCTTCTTGAACATCGCGCTCTGGTCGAACTCGACGGCGGCCTTGAAGTCGCGGATCAGGTCGCGCTTGGTGGCGTTGATGACCTTGATCTTGAGCATAGTGCCGGTCGGCGTTTCCTTGACCAGGTACTCCAGGCCGCGCCAGGTGCTCTCCAGCTTCTGGAACTCGGGCGCGTGCATCACGGCGCTGAGCTGGGCGGAGATGAGCGCGTCCAGGTCGGCCACGCGCGCGTCGATCATGGCCGACACGTTGTCGGAGACGATCACCGAGCCTTCGAGGACCTGGCTGACGAGTTCGCCGATGAGGTCCTTGGTGCGCGTGTGTTCCACGTCGGACTTGGCGACCTTGCTCTTCTCGACGATCTGGTCGAGCAGGTCGACCGAGGCCTCGGACGAAGCGGCACCGCTCGATGCCGAAAGTGCTTGCGCGGTCATGTTCAGCTTTCGTCCTTCTTGCCAACGCCTTGTCCCAGGCGCTGGAGTTGCTCGGTGTTGTTCAGCACGTCGGCCAGCAGGTCTTCGAGCTTGCTGTTGCCGGCCATCTTGTTGCGCAGGTCGGCCAGCTTGGTGCGCGCGTCGAGCAGGCGCTTGAGCGGCTCGATCTGCTCGACGACGGCTTCAGGCGAGAAGGCGTCCATCGAGTTGAAGGTGAGGTCGACACCGAAGCTGCCGCCGCGCCCGTCCAGCTTGTTCGGCACCTGGAAGGCGGCACGCGGGGCCACGCCCTTCATGACGTCGTCCATGTTGTCGCGGTCGATGTTGACGAACTTGCGGTCCTTGAGCTTGGGCTGCTCGACCTCGGACTGGCCCGCCAGGTCGGCGATCACGCCAACGACGAAAGGCAATTCCTTTTTCTCGATGGCGTCACCGAGTTCCACGTCGTACGTGAGTTGCACGCGCGGCGGGCGCACTTTTTGGAGACGCTTCTGCACGCTCTGTCTTTTGGTCGCCATAAGCTTCAATACCTTCGCAATAGGACTGAGAAACGAATTAAAAAGTTGTACGACCCATTTCCAGATCGCACGCTCATTCGTTAATACATTGGTTTAAAAACCAATTCAAAAACCGGACAATTACTTGAGCGCGTCAAATGGATTGCCGCCACCCGCGCGCGGGGCGGGCGCGGCAGGTGCCGGGCGCGGCGCGGCGACCGGGGCGGGCCGTGCGGCGGCGACCGGGGTCGGCGCGGCGGACGATGACGACGAGGGCGCAGGTGCCGGGCTGGGGGCCGCGGCGCGGCGCGTGGGCGCCGGCTTGGCTTCGGGGCCGGCGGGCACCAGGACCGACAGGCCCAGGGTTTCGCGCAGCAGGGCGGCCAGGCGGTAGGCGTCGGCGTTGGCGTCGCCGCTCAGGCTGCTGTCCTTGCCCAGGTCCTCGATGGAGCGGGCCGCCAGGCGCAGGCCGCCCACGGCGGTGATGCTCTTGGCCTGCCGGCTGGAGGGGTCGCGGCGCAGCGACTCCTCGGCGGCCGAGATGGCCAGGCTGTAGCGGCCTTCGTTGAAGTAGATCTGCGCGATGCGCGACCACGGCTCACCGCGGGTCGGGTTGTCGGTGGCGAGCTGCTGGTACTGGCGGATGACGGGCGCCTTGTCGCCGGTGGCGGCTGCCGCGGCGGCGTCGACCTCGGCCAGGCTCTTGTTGTAGGCCGCGGTGGCCTGGGCAACGGCCGCGTCCGGCGTGGTGGTACAGGCCGACAAAAAGACGGTGCTCGCAATGGCGCCGGCAATCATCGTGCGCGACATGATTTTTCGAATCGACACATTCCCCCCTGATCTGACTTTTTAGCAGGCCGCAATCATTCATTAAATTGCGACCGTTGACAATAACAATACACGATACTACAGCCGCGTGGATGGCAAATGACGGGGGCGGATTAATGCTAATTTCCTAATCGAAAGTCATTTTCGAAATCGGTTAATCCTATTTGGTCCATCGAAATATTGTTACGACTCGCTTTTAATGAAAATATTAATTACATCTGGCGCGCTGCTGGCCGCGTTGATGCTCGGCGGGTGCAGCTCGCCGGCGCTCACGATCGCCAACATCGCGCTCGAGGCGAGCGGACTGAAGAAGCCCGAGCTGCCCGAGTCGCAGAAGCCCCCGCGCAAGGTGACGATGTCGATCGCCGCGGGCAAGAACCTCAACGCCGACGGCCGCAACCGCCCGCTGTCCGTGGTGATGCGCATCTACAAGCTGAAGGAGACGACGGGCTTCTACCAGTCGTCCTTCGACGCCTTCGTCACGCCGGGGCGCGACAAGACGCAGCTGGGCGACGACCTCGTGGAGAGCCGCGAGATCACGCTCATTCCCGACCAGCAATACACCTGGACCGAGATGGTTCCGCGCACCGCCAACGCGGTGGCCGTGGTGGTGCTGTTCCACTCGCCCGACGCACAACGCTGGCGCTTCGCCTTCAACGCCGCCGACGCCGAAAAAACCGGCATCGTGATGGGCGCGCATGCCTGCGCGCTCACCGTCACGACAGGCGCGGTGGTGGGCCAGCAGAACGCACAAGGCGCGGCCCCCACGGGCGCGCTCAACCTGTTGGGGCCGGTAACTTGCCGACCCTCGCCCGCCTGATCTGTAGCGACGGCGGGGCCGTTCAAGTCGACACGACGATGCGATACATTCAAAAAAAATTGTGGGGAGTTGATCCGACGTGAGCTATGCAGCCAAGGTCCTCTGGGGAGAGGGCTTGTTTCTACGCCCCCAGCACTTCCAGCGCCAAGACGCGTACCACGAGGCGCGCCTGCGCGCCACGGCGCAGACGCTGCATCCGTACTTCTGGGGCGTGCGCTCCATCAGCTTCGACCTCGATGCGCTGGCCAGCGGCATGCTGCGCGCCTCGCAGCTGTCGCTGGTGTTCCCCGACGGTGAACCGTACGCGGCGCCGCAGGCCGACGCGCTGCCCCCGCCCATCTCGCTGGACACGCTGAGTCCGGGCCAGAACGAGATCACCTTCTACCTCGTGCTGCACCCGGTGAAGGAGCTCGGCAAGAACTACACCGACCCCAACGAAGAAGGCTTTGCCGCGCGCTACACCAGCGACGCGACGCAGTCGCTCGACCTGTACACCAACGCCGTGAGCGCCGAGGTGGTGTTCCTGCGCAAGAGCGTGAAGCTGCTGGCCGACACCGAGCCGCGCGAGCAGTTCGTGTCGATCCCGGTGATCCGCATCCGTCGCACCGCCGCGGGCGGCTTCGAGATCGACCGCAGCTTCGTGCCGCCGTGCACCAGCATCGACGCCTCGCCCACCGTGTTCCAGCAGCTGCGCCGGCTGCTCGACGTGCTGCAGGCCAAGGTCAATTCGCTGTACGGCATTCACCGCGAGCCGAGCAAGAACATCATCGAGTTCCGCTCGGGCGACATCGCCTCGTTCTGGCTGCTGCACACGGCCAACTCGGCCTTCGCCTCGCTCTCGCACCTGTTCCATCACCCGTCGCTGCACCCGGAGCGGCTGTTCCAGGAACTGCTGAGCCTGGCCGGCGCGCTGATGACCTTCGCCAAGACCTACTCGCTGAACGACCTGCCGGTGTACGACCACGAGAAGCCCGGCCCGGCCTTCGCCGAGCTCGACCGCATCGTGCGCGACCTGCTCGACACCGTGATCTCCACGCGCTACTTCGCCATTGCGCTCACCGAGACGCGCAACGCCTTCTACCTGGGGCGCCTGGACTCCGGAAAGATCGACGAGAAGACCGTGTTCTACATGTCGGTCACCGCCAGCATGCCGGCCGCCGAGCTGGCCGAGGTGGTGCCGCAGCGCTTCAAGATCGGCGCGCCCGAAGATGTCGACAAGCTGGTGCTCTCGGCCATGCCGGGCGTGCGCATCGTCTACGCGCCGCAGGTGCCGCCGGCCATTCCGATCCGCGCGGGCGCCTGCTACTTTTCCATCGACAGCAAGAGCCAGCTGTACGACCGCATGCTGCAGGCGCAGAGCGTCACCATCTACGCGCCGGCCGGCATCCCCGACATGCAACTCGAACTGATCGCCGTGACCGGCTGATCACCCGCCCGATCGTATGAACACCACCACCCTCAACAAGGCCCCTTCCCTGCTGGGTGCCGATGCGCCGCCGGCCTCGTTCACGCCGGCCGGCGTGGCGCCCGACGCCGATTCGAGCCTGCTCGACCTGCTGTACGACGGCTTCGTGATGCTGTTCCTGCTGAAGAAGAAGCAGCAGCCGGCCACCACCGAGCAGTTCCTCACGGGCATCCGCAACTACCTGGGCGAGTTCGAGCGCAACGCGCGCAAGCTCGACGCCACGGCCGAGCAGATCCACGCGGCCAAGTACGCCTTCTGCGCCACGGTCGACGAGTTCGTGCTCTCGGCGCCCGAGTTCGCCATCCGCTCCGAGTGGGAGCGCCGGCCGCTGCAGCTCACGCTGTTCGGCGACCAGCTGGCGGGCGAAAACTTCTTCAACATGCTCGAGGTCGAGCGGGCCCACGGCGCCGCGCGCATCCAGACGCTCGAGGTGTTCTACATGTGCCTGCTGCTGGGCTTCCAGGGCAAGTACGCCATCGACGGCACCGAGAAGCTGGCCTACCTCACGGCCCGCGTGGGCGACGAGATCGCCAACGCGCGCGGCAAGCGCACGCCCTTCGCGCCGCACTGGCCGCTGCCCGACCTCATCTCGCACTCGCTCAAGCGCGAAGCGCCGCAGTGGGTGGTGGCCGCGCTGTTCGCGCTCATCGGGCTGCTGGGCTTCATCGGCCTGTCGGCGCACCTGGGCAGCACCACGCAGGGCGCGCTCGCGAGCTACCAGGACATCGTGAAGCTCGGCCCGCGCCAGGCCAACCTGACGATCTCGCTGCCATGACCACGGCCGCGACGAACCGCCTCGACCTCGCGGCCCTGCTGGCCCCGATCTCGGAGGCCAAGCCCTGCGGCGAGGACATGCTGTTCTCGCGCGAGTTCGACGCCATTCAAGAAGCGCGCAAGCACGACGACCCCTCGCTCGAACAGGGCGAATGGGTCATCGAGCTCAAAGAGGCCAACTGGCCCTTCGTGATTTCGGAGTGCGAGAAGCTGCTGCGCGCGTCCACCAAGGACCTGCGGCTGGGCGTGTGGCTCACCGATGCGCTGGCCAGCCAGCGCGGCTTCGAGGGGCTGGCCGACGGCTACCGCCTGCTCAGCGGCCTGTGCCGCCAGTACTGGGACGAGCTGCATCCGCAGCCCGAGGGCGGCGACATCGAGATGCGCATCGGCACCGTCACCTGGCTGATCTCGCGCTCGGTCGAGCTGCTGCAGCGCGCGCCCATCGTGAGCGACGGCCACACCGGCCACAGCGCGCTGGTCTGGGAGACCGCGCTGGCGCTCGACCAGGCCATCCGCCGCACGCCGGCGCAGGCCGACGAGCTGCAGCGCAACAAGGTGACGGTCGAGCAGTTCGACCGCCTGCGCCGCGCCACGCCCGCGAAGTTCCTGCAGAAAACGCACCGCGACGTGCAGGCCTGCGAGCAGGCGCTGGCCGAGTTCGAGGCCGTGTTCGACGAACGCACCGCCTCCAACGGCCCGAGCTTTCGCGCCGCGAAGGACGCGGCCACGGCCATCCGCCAGGCCGTCGAGCGCTTTGCGCGTGAGGCCGGCGTGCCGATCGACAACGGCGCGGCGCCGCAAGCCACCGCCGCTGCACCGGCCGCCAGCGCACCGGCTGCCCCGACCCGCATCGAACCTGTCTTCGACGCCGCCATGCCCCATTCTTCTCCCACCTACCACGCGGCGGTGCATGTGCCCGCCGCGCTGCCGCCCGGCATCCACAGCCGCGCGCAGGCCATCGCGCAGCTCAAGGAAGTGGCGGCCTATTTCGAGCAGACCGAGCCTTCGAGCCCGGCCGCCTACATGGCGAACAAGGCCGCGCGCTGGGCCGACATGCCGCTGCATGCGTGGCTGCGCAACGTGATCAAGAACGAGCAGGAGCTGGCGCAGTTGGTGGACTTGCTCGACCTGCCCAAGGGCGACGACGAGTCGCGCTGACTTTGCGCTGAAAGAAAAAGGCCCGCGTTGCGGGCCTTTTTCTTTAACGTCCCACCCGGAACTCGATGCGCCGGTTGCGCGAGCGCCCTTCGTCGGTCGCATTGCTCGCCACCGGCTGGTCCGGCCCCACGCCCGAGGTCGTGAGCGTCATCGGATCGATGCCCTTGCCCACCAGGTAGCCCTTGACCGATTCGGCGCGCGACTGGCTCAGCGCCAGGTTCGACGCGCGGTTGCCGGCGTTGTCGGTGTGGCCCACCACCGCCACCGACTTGTTGGTGAGCTTCTGCAGGATCGGCGCCATCTCGTCGAGGATGGCGCGGCCCTTGCCCGTGAGCGTGGCGCTGCCCAGTTCGAACTCGATGGTGCGGTTGGCCAGCGCCTGGTCGACCGCGATCTGCTCCGACGCGGGCACGCGCAGGCTGTTCTTGATGGTGTAGGTCGGGTTGAGCGAATTCGCCATGTCGCTCACGATCTTCTGGCGCAGCGCCTCGTTGCCGACCTCGCCGCTCAGCGCCATCTGCGTGCCCTCGATCTGGAGCTGGCCGCGGTGGATGTCCTTGAGCGAGGGCGTGATCAGCCGCTGCACGTTGGCGCTCCAGTTGGCCGGCATGCTGACGGTGTTCACCACCTCGATCTTGTCGATCACGCCGCTGGGCCCGTAGACGCGGCGCAGCGCCTCGATGACGGCGATGCGCGTGGCTTCGTCGGGCACCTGCCCGCCGGCCACGACCGGCTCGCCCTTGCCGACGGCCGCGGGCGTGGTCTCGACGCGGGCGGCGGTGGCGCCCGCCGCGGGTGGTTGTTGGGGTTGCTGGGCCTGCACGGCCGGCACGAGCGCGAGCCCGCAGGCCATGGACAGCACGAGAACGCGCAAAGAACAATTCATGACCGTGTCATTCCCCGATGAAGACTTCGCGAAAGGCGGCGAGCACGATGTCCAGCGGCAGCTGCGGCTGGTCGAGGTAGCTCACCAGCTTGAACATCGCGTAGTTGCTGTGGATGGTGTCCTCGACCCACTCCGGGTTGTCGATGTCGATGTTGTGCTCGGTGTAGACCTGCGGATGCAGCACGCTTTGCAGGCTGCGCGGCGACAGACCGTTGAAGCCGATCACCAGCCGCGAGCGGCCGTCGATCTCGGTGACCAGCAGCACCAGTTCGAAGTCGGCCTTGGCCAGGAACTGCGACACCATCTCGAGCCAGAAGGTGGCGATCAGCGACCGGTCGACCGGGTCGCGCGGCAGCGGCAGCGTGAGCCCCTTTTCCAGGTGCGACACGGCGCTGGCCATCACCGGCTGCAGCAGCAGGCCCAGCGCCAGGATGGCGCGGCGCAGCGACACCTTGTGGCCGTCGAAGTTGAGCATCTGCTCGATGCGCAGCAGGCTGGTGTCGCGCGTGAACGCCGCATAGGTGGCGCGCGAGGCCGACTTCTTGAAGCCGGTCTCGATGGCCGGGTCGATCGACTCGAACTTCTTCAACTCGTTGTCCAGGTCGGTGCCGGCCGCCAGCGACTGCACCTGCACCGCCATGCGGTCCCAGTAGGGGCCGATGAGCATCGGCGCGCCGCGCATGAAGTCGAGCGCCTCGTCCACGTCCACCGAGGTGGCCGCCAGGAACGGGTAGCGGCGCGACGACTCGTCGCGGCTGGGGCGCACGTGCCCCGCAATGGCGACGCGGCTGCGCGAGCCCAGGCACACGAAGTGCATCGGCGCGGCGTTGTCGTAGATCAGCTTCCAGCGCGGGTCTTCCGACAGCATCTCCATGGTCTGCGACAGCCAGTGGTCGAACACCTTGATGAGCTGCGGGTTGTACAGGCCCTTCACAAAGTCGCCGCGTCCGGGCAACTTGCCGAAGTAGCACAGCTGTTGTGGCGCGCTCATTTGCCTGCTCCCCCTGCCTGCACCTGCGCCTGGGCCGGTGCCTGAACCGCTGCGGGTGCTGCTGCGCGCGGCACACCGATCTCCGCGACCGTCGACGGCAGCACCGTGCCGCGCAGGCCCTTGCCCTGCGGCGAATCGCCGCCCGAACCGGCCGACTGCGTGTTCTGGATCACGCGCAGCTTGACGGTCACGCTCGCGTTGTCGCGCGCCCACGTGAGCTCGAAGCTGCCGTCGGGCAACTTGGTGCGCTGCGCCGTGCTGAGCAGGCGCTCCAGGCCGAAGTTGCCCGGCTCGTTGATCAGCTCGACCGTGCGCCCGTCGAAGGTGACAGCGGTGATCTTCGCGCCCGGCGTGCCCTGTGCGTTGGGCCAGACGAAGTTGGACCACTGCGGCGGCGTGTTGCGGTAGCGCAGCTGCTGGCCGTCGATTTCCACCATGTATTCCGTCAGGCCCGACACGGGCTGCGGCAGGATCTGGAACAGCGTCTGCGGCTGCGCGCTGCCGCCGGCGCCAGCTGCGGCACCACCCGACAGCGGCGCCACCCACTGCGCAAAGCCGTTCACGAAGTCGGGGCTCAGCGTGAGGCCCTGGTCGCCCCAAGCGCGCGGCGACAGCAGGTCGCCGCGGCGGATCACCAGCGAGCCCAGCGTGGTCGTCACGAACTTGCCGATGGCGCCTTCAGGTCCGAAGAACTGCGCGATCTCCGCCGGCGAGGCTTCGATCTTCGCGCTCGCCGAGAACGGGTACTTGGTGGCCAGCGACTGCTGGAACGGCTGGTGCACCTGCGCGCTCCAGATCTTGTTGACCTCCACCGCGGTCGGCTGCACCGTCACCGCGTAGGCCTGCAGCAGCGGGCGCACCAGCAGCGGGCGCAGCGCCTGGCGCTGCGCGGCGTCCATGCCGGTGAGCATCTGCTCGTCGACGTACTTGAGCGCATCGGCCAGCTCGGAGCCGTTGCCCTCCAGCGTCTGCTGCATGAGCTGGCGCGCGCCCGGTCCGGGGTCGCCCTGGTTCTTGATCTGGTTGAAGCGCCCGCGCAGCTTGGACAGCGTGCCCAGGTAGCCGCGCAGCAGCGAGGTGTTGTCGCGCTCGACCACCAGGCGCGCCACGCCCGCGAACTCGCGCCCGATCGGGCCCATCGGGATTTCCGTGGCGCCGCCGTTGAGGTCGACGTTCACGTTGACCTGCGACGGCGTGGCGCGGCTGAAGAGCCGCTTGAACCAGTTGAAGGCCCCGGTGCGCGCCTGCTGCAGGCCGGCGTTGACCAGCGAGGGGTTGTCCCACGAGGTCTGGTCATACACGGTGTCGAAGACCTTGCGGATCGGCGAGTTCTGCGGATCGCCGAGCTGGTTCATCGCCACCACGGCCTGCTCGAAGCTGCCCATGTCCTTCACCGCGATGCCCTGCAGGAAGCGTTGCCACTCCTTGGCGTACTCCAGCTTGTACATGGTGGCCAGCGTCTTGCGGATCTGCTCCGGGCTGCCTTCGAGCGTCAGGTCGTCGTTGCCGGCGACGTTGAGCACCCAGTCCTTGCTCGATGTTTCCTTGTTGGCGGCGTCGCGGATCGCGTCGTCCACGTACTGCTGCCAGGCCTCGCGCGTGAACGCGCCCGAGATGGCGACGCTGCCGGCGAGGGTGCCTTCGGCTTCGGCGCTGCTGGCCGTGGCCCCGAGGATGCGTGCCACGGTCATCGGCGCGAAGCGCGTGGAGGCGCGCGCCTTGATCTCGGCGTACACGCGTTCGCGCGCCGGCATGCCGCGCACCACGCGGCGCAGGTTGTCGCGCGTCTGTTCGACCAGCGCCAGGTTGGTGTCGGCCAGCGCGGGCCAGTTGTCGTCGCCCACGCGGCGCAGGTAGAAGGTGATCATGCGCTCGGCATCGCGGATGACCGCCGCGCGCGGCATGTCGCCGCGGTTGCTCTCGAGCCAGCCGCGCCAGAAACGCGAGATCTGGTCGGTGAGGTGCGCCGTTTCCACCTGCCGCTTGTCGGACAGCATGAGGTAGGTCTTGAGCGCGTTGTAGGCATCCTGCACGTCGGCCGGCGAGGAGCCGGCATACAGGCCGCCGCCTTCCGGCGCTGTGGCGGGTGCCGTGGTGGTCGCAGCACCTGCGACCGGCAGCGGCGCGGGCGCCGTGCCGCCCGTCAGCGCGGCCACCGCATCGGCGCGCTTCAGGCGGTCGGGGTGCGCATTGACCTCGCGCAGGAAGGCCTGCAGGTTGTCAGACACCGGCGCGAGCATGAGCTGCTTCACGCCCCCGTAGTACTCGGCGACGAGCTTGTCTTCGAGCTGGTTGCCCTGGTACAGGCCCAGCGACAGCGACAACGGCCGGTCGTTGCGGAATTTCTCGAGCTGCTCGATGCGGTCCTGCAGGATGCCCAGCGCCTCGAAGCGCGTGCGCAGGCCGTTGTCGCTGGCCTGCAGCTTGACCACCTTGTCCAGGTCGGCCTGCACGTTCTCCACCAGCTGCCGGTTGCCCAGGTACGACCAGGTCCAGCCGCCCAGCAGCAGGCCCAGCACGGCGACGAAGGCGAAGAAGCTCACGTAGCGCACGCGCGCCTTCACGGGGCTGGAGAACTGCCGCACCGTCTTCTTGTCGGCAAAGATCACCTTGGAGAACAGGTCGCGCAGGAAGAACCCGTTCTGCGAATAGATTTCCTTCGACTTGGTGGCCGCATTGCTCAGCGTGAGTCCGAAGCGCTTGGCGATGCGCTCGGTCGACAGGCTGCGCATCGTGCCCTCTTGCAAGGCGCTGGTGAAGTAGAAGCCGCGGAACACCGGCTTGTGCTGGAAGGGGTTGCTCTCGAACAGCGTGGCCAGGAAGGCGCGCAGCGCGGGCTTGATGGCCGCGAACTCGAGCGGAAAGATCAGCAGCTCGGGCGACGGGTCGCTGCTGCGGTGGTTCGCGAAGTGCGAGACGCTGATTTCCTTCAGGCCCATGTAGAGCTCGTCGAAGCGCTTGTCGAACAGCGCCACCGCGTCCTGCTTCTCGTCGCCGTCGTAGGGCAGCGAGGCGCCCCACACGCGGTCGCGCTCCATCTTGTCGCTGTCGCCGAAGAATTCCGCAAAGCCGGTGATCAGGTCGGCCTTGGTGAACATCACGTACACCGGCGCGAACACCTCCAGCCGCTCGGTGAGTTCCTGCATGCGCTGGCGCAGGTTCTTGGCAAGCTGGATCGCGAAGTCGGGCCGGCTGCCGATCAGCTCGGGGATGCTGGCCGTGATGATGATCCCGTTGATGGGCGCCTTCGGCCGGTACTTCTTGAGCAGGTCCAGAAAGCCGAACCACTCCTTGCGGTCTTCCTGGTGAATTGAGTAACGCCCCGCCGTGTCGAGCACGATGCCTTCGGTGGTGAAGAACCAGTCGCAGTTGCGCGTGCCGCCGATGCCCTGGATCACCGCGTTGCCCTTGTCGGCGAACGGGAACTGCAGGCCCGAATTCAGGATGGCGCTGCTCTTTCCCGCCGCCGGGTTGCCGATGACCATGTACCAGGGCAGCTCGTACAGCGCCTCGCTGCCCGACATCTGACCGATCTTCGAGGTCTTGATGGTCTTGACCGCCTCGACCATGCGCCCGCGCAGTTCGTCGATCTCGGCCTTGCGCTCGGGGTCGCTGTCGCGCACGGCGGCGTCGGCCTGGTCCTCGAGCATGTCGCCGAGCTTGCGGTTGGCCGCGCGCGTGCGCATGCGCCGCACGAACCACACCAGCAGCCACAACAGCAGCAGCACCACGAAGATGCCGACGGCCCAGATCGCGCCGACTTCGAGCGTCTGCGCCCCGAGCAGCAGGAACGCGCCGAGCGCGATGGCGCCGATCACCGACAAGGTGCGTGGATCGGCCAGGAAACTGAAGAATCGCCGCATAGAAGTTTCTGGAATCGGTCCTGTTTAAGTAGCGGGTGACGCGGGGCTCGCCGGGCCGGCCAGGAGGGCCGTTCGGGCGAGCGCGTCCTGCACGGAAATGGCGAGCACATGCCGTGCATCGCGCGCAGCCAGGTGGCACGCGAGCACGACGGCGCTCATGTCGGCCGCGGCCCCGAGGTGACCCAGGGTGGCGCAGACAGAGAGGTTGTTTTCGAAGGGCACGTGCGGCAGCCGCTCCTGCACGAGCTTGGCCACTTCGGTGACGCGGCTGGTGCGGTGGTCGGCGTCGCTCACGACCCAGTCGACCTGGGCGGTCTCGAGCGTCGAGGTGGCGAGCAGGTGCTGGGCGAAGCGATCGAGCAGGCTGGCATCGGGCGTGCGCGCGGTGTCGGCCGAGGCCTCGCGCTGTCCGCTGGCGCTGCGCGACAGGCGCACGGCGTCGGCCGGCGCCAGCAGCGCATCGCCGGCACGCACGAGCAGCAGGCCCGCGGCGGCTTCGCCGGGCACGCGGCCCTTGCGGCGCGTGGCGGTGTACAGCAGGCCATCGGCCTCCCAGCGCGCGATGCTCGCTTCGGACACCGAGGAGTCGGCCGCCAGCGCGATCCACAGCGCGGGCCGCTGCTCGCGATGCAGAGACAGGCTGATGCGGTCGAGCAGCGCCATGCCGGACACGCCGTCTTCGCTCTTGAAGCAGTCGACAAGCCAGCGCTGCGAGGCATCGCCTTCGCGCACGCGCTGCTGCACCCACTGCGTGGCGATCGCGCGTTCGCTCTCGCTCCATGCGCCCGGCAACAGCAGCGAGAGGTTCAGCTGCGGCGCCGCCGCCGGCCCCGGGATGACGCCGCCGCTGGACACGAAGCGCCCGGGCGCGCGCACCGCGAGCGCATCGCCGGCGTTCGCAATGGCTTCGGCCGCGGACGCCAGCAGCTCCTGCAGCACGTCGGACATGAGATGGATGGCGCGCAGCCGGTCGTCGGGCAGCGCATCGACATCGAAAGCTTCGCCGGCCGGTTGCAGGCTTTCGCGCAGGTGCTCGCGCAGCTCGTTCTCGTCGATGCCGTCGACGCGGCCCGCGATGACGGGGAAGCCTTCGCCGTCACGCAGTTCGGGAACGATCTCTGGCGTCTGCGCCTGGCCGATCGCCGTGGCCACCGTGTCGGCATCGCTGCCGCGCGGCGTGCGAAGGGCGAAGGCGAGCACGGCCATCTGCTGGCGCTCCTGCGAGGCCTCGGTTGCCACGGCATTCGATGAGGTGGCGGCGCCTGCGGCCACTGTTGCCCCAGCTGCGGGCAACGCAGCAGCTGGTGCGGCCGTGAAGATGCGGCGCAGCACCACATAGAAGAGCATCAACGCCAGCGGCAGCACGACAAGGTAGAGCGCGATGTCGCTCGTGCTCGGCATGCGCGCCGTGTACTGCCAGTAGACGATCACGAGCACCCACACCGTGATGAACACGGCGCAGGCCAGGAGCACGGGCTTGATCAATCGCGACAGCATCAGGGGTTTGCGAACGCCTGCGTCACGAGATGGCGATGGCCCACGCGGTCGCGTGACCGCATGCCATGCCTGCAGCCGAAGAAGGGCGCACCGCCGTCATTCGGACGCGGAAGCGATCTGGCTGGACAGCAGCCTGCAACCGCAGGCCGCGCGGTCGCCGTGGCGCGCCACGCGCCGGCCATCGATCGACACGCATTCGCTGCCCGTCACGATGGGGTTGATGCCATGGCCGGGCCGTGGGCACGACACCATGTCGCCGATGCGCGCCACGCGCCGTTCGTCGATGTGCGTGTTTTCGGATGCGGTGATCACGAAGCCACCGTGGTCGGTCTTGTCATGCAGAACGATCCACGGGCGGTCGTTGTCCGCCTCGGGTTGATCCTCACCCATTTGAACTCTCCCCCTTGATTGCCTCGTGGTGTGCCGGTGCGACAGGTGTCGTCTCGGCATTCAGTTGCGTGACAATTTAAATCCCGGCTTGCGGTACTCCACGTGACCGTAATCCCTGAAGGACCATCGACCACCCCACACCAAGCCCACGGACTCGGCCGCTTCACCATAGAGGCGATAGCCTTCCATGGCCCACGGATCTTTTTCAGAGATCACCAGCTTGCCATTGCGATAGAACGCGTTGTCTGCCGCAAGTCCATACTGATGATAGCTTTGATTGGCCTTCGCCATGGTCACTGTATTGCCCAATGCAGCGAGTTTGGCTTGTCGTTCGGGGCTGCGATAACCCTCGAGCAATGCGAGGTCGTAGCCGTGCTTTTCTTTCATGATCTTGTAGACGAGCAGCAAACGATTACGAAAGTCCACATCGAGAACAGCCCAGTCCCGACTGCCTTCTTTCGTGAGCGGACGAATCTGCTCGACCTCTGCCGTCGCAAACACCTCGGGCGGCAACGGCTGCGGCGGCACCAGCTGCTCGCCCTTGAGCAAGGCCTCGATCTTCGGGTCGCTTGTGGCGGCCCAGTCGTCGAAGAACAGAACCCGGCCACTTCCGAAAGTCACACTTAACAACACCGGCACGATAAGCAGACCCATGCCCGACAGCAGCAGGTAGCGATGCCTTACGGCAAAAGTACGCACTCCCGAGCCGCTGTCGCGCATCAACTGAAAACTTGCTTCGGACACAAAGCCGAGACGGCGTCCTATTCCAATAAAAAAGAATGCAATAGCAGTAGAAATTGAGACCGTCGCTCGCAACACACGGTCACGAAAAGAAGGGAACAAGAAGATGGCAAGTGCTGCCACCATCAAGGCAAAATAACAAAAGAGAGTGAAGAAGATCAACGGTGTTCAATGAGAGCCACTCAATTGTATGAGTCGCTTAAAAATTTGAACCCATCGCACGCAACGCCTTGTTGCATCCCAATTGCGATATCGCGTTGATCACGCACATAAAGCCGAGGGGAGAAATCACATGCCCGCAGCCAGCCGGACCACCCATCCATGATGGGCGCGTCAGACGCCCACAAGGACCGACCGAGCCTGCTCGGTTCGAGCGCACCCACCGCGGCCACATCGACCGCCGCACCCGGCGGCGAATCCACGCGGGTGCTCGCACAGTTCGGTGGCCGCGAGAGCGGCGCGCGCTCCTTCTTCGCACGGCCCGGCGTGTGGGCTTCGCTCGCGGTGTTGATCGGCGTGGCGGGTGCCACGACCTACCACCTGCAATCGAAGCGCGCGGATGCGGCAGCCACGACCGTGGCGGCAGCAACGCCTGCGCCGGTTGCAGCGCCTGTCGCCAAGGAACCACCGAAGCCCGAGACGCCCGTCTCCGCCGCGGCACCGGAGCCCACGCCCGCGCGCATCATCGAAGGCGACAGCACGCCGCCACCGGGACCACAGCAACAGCAACAACAGGCCTCCACGCCGTTCGCAGCCATCGGTGCGCAGCCCATGGCCGTGCCGCCAGCCGCGAAGCCTGCGCGCGTTGCGGCGGCAGCATCCCCCGCGAAGAAAGCAGGCGCCGACAGCAAGGCCAGCGCCGTTGCTGCAAAGAAACCGGAGCGCATCGCGTCGGGCTCGAAGAAGCCCGTGCGCACGGCCGCGAACGGCAAGCCGGTCAAGACCGCTGCCAACACCAGCAAGGCAACGAAGCCCGCCGCGCGCACCGACCTTGCGCAGACGGCAGCACGGCCGAAGGGGCCCGATCCCGACACCGACCTGCTGACCGCGCTGCTCAAGCGCAGCAAGACCTCCGACCCCGCACCGTCGGCGCAGGCCACTGCCGCAACGGCGGACTGCAAGCCGGGCGCACCTTGCAAGCCTTGAGCATCCGAACCTGAGCGAATTCCCGATGCCTTCCGCTGACCGCAGCGCCCTGTGGGCCGAGCTGAGCCAGACGGCACGGCTGTATCGCCTCGAAGCGCCGAGTGCTTCGTCGTCCTCCAACAGTGCCGCGCGCGAGAGCATCGACGCCCTGCGCGTGGAAGGCTGGGTGCAGCGCGAAGCGGTGTCGCAGCTGTTCGAGCTGCGCATCGTGTGCCTGAGCCTGCGTGCGGACCTGGCACTGTCTTCGTTGATTGACCAACCCCTGACGCTGGTCACGGTGCTGGCCAATGGCTCGCTCGCAAAGCGCACCGGATTGATCCGCGCCGTCGAGTCGCTCGGCTCCGATGGCGGCCTGGCCCGCTACCGCCTGACGCTCGTGCCCTGGCTCTGGCTGGCCACCCAGCAGGGGCGCAGCCAGGTCTTCCAGCAGCGCAGCGCGGCAGACATCATCGAACGCGTGCTCGCCCCGTACGCCGACGCCGGCAGTTGGGCCTTCTCTTCCGAAGTGAACGGTTTCCTCGCCAACGCCCCCGTTCGCACCTACTGCACCCAGTACCGAGAGAGCGACTACGACTTCTTCTCGCGCCTGCTGGCCGAAGAAGGCCTGGCCTGGCGCATCGAGGAAGACGCCCAGGCCCCGACCGGCCACAAACTCGTCATCTTCTCGTCGAACGACACCCAGCCCGCCGATGTGGGCTCGCCTGTTCGCTTTCACCGCAAGAGCTCGCAGGAACGCAGCGACGCCGTGCAAGCGCTGGTGCGCCGCATGCGCCAGTCGGTGGCCCAGGTGCACCTGAGCGCCTGGAATGTCGACGGCAAGCGCCAGCTCACAGGCAGCGCCCCGGCGCGCTTTCCCGTGGGTGGCAAGAACGCCCCACGCCTGGAATACGACGACGTGCTCGGCCTGAACGACCGCAGCCGCGGCTGGGACACCAACCGCACCGTGGAGCGCTATGCGGCCTTGATGATGGAAGCGGCCGAATGCCGCGCCGACCTGATGCTGGGCCACAGCACCGTGCGCACCCTGCGCGCGGGCACGCGCCTCGAGATCGACGACGCGCCTGCACTCGGGCTGCAGGCCAAGCCGGCACTGCTGCTGGACACCATCGAGCATGTGGGCATCAACAATCTGCCCAAGGACACGGCGGCGTCGATTGCGGCGCAGCTGGGTGCGCTGACGGAGCACCTGGTGTTCGACCAACCCTGCACTCCCGTGACGGCCGAGGCCGATGTGTTCGGGCTGGTGTCTGCAGCAGTGGCAACAAGCAACGCTAACAACCTCTACCTGCAGCCCCAGAGCCTGGCCACCGCGCAAGCCCAGGGCTACGCCAACAGCTTCTCGGGCGTGCACGCCCCGCGCCCCTGGCGCCCGGCACTGGCAGGGGCCGATGGCGCACGCCTGCATGCCAGGCCCACGGCCAGCGGCGTGCACAGCGCCATCGTGGTTGGGCCCTCGGGCGAGACCACGCCCAATGGCGCTGACGAGCTGTACTGCAACGACCGCGGCGACGTGCGCGTGCGCTTCCACTGGCAGAACGGATCGAGCGGCAACGGCAACGGCAACAGCAGCAGCAACGGCGACAACGCCCAGGACAACCGCAGCACCCGCTGGATCCGCGTGGCCCAGCGCCAGGCGGGCCCCGGCATGGGCTGGCAGTGGCTGCCGCGCATCGGGCAGGAAGTGCTGGTCAAGTTCGTCGACCTGGACGTGGACCAGCCCGTCATCGTCGGCGCGCTGTACAACGGCCGCGGCGACGGCGGCATCGCCCCCACGCCCGGCGGCGCTTCGCGCGACAGCGAACAGGGCAACAGCAGTAACGACAGCAACGACGTCTTCGCCCAGGCCAGCAACGCCTCGCCCAGCGCCCAGGCCAACCTGGCGGCCGGCCACGCCCCGCCCTGGCACGGCGCCAGCGCCGACGACAAGGGCCACCGCAACGCCGCGGCCCTGAGCGGCTTCAAGACCAAGGAGTTCGGCGGCGAGGGCTTCAGCCAGCTGGTCTTCGACGATTCGAACCAGCAGCTGCGCGTGCAGCTGCATGCGAGCACCGCCCACAGCCAGCTGAACCTGGGCCACCTCATCCACCAGGCCGACAACTTCCGCGGCAGCTTCCGAGGCCAGGGCCTGGAGCTGCGCACCGACGGTTATGCCGCCCTGCGCGGCGGCAAGGGCGTCTTGCTGAGCACCTACCACGGCGCAGGCGGCCAGAAGCTGGAGCCCGTGGGCGACTTCGCCGCCGGCATGGCGCTGCTCAAGCAGGTGCAGCAGCTGGGCCAAGCCCTGAGCGATGCCGCTAGGACCCACGAGACCGTGCAGCTGGCCGGGCACATCGGGGCCAACAAGGCCGATGAATCGCAACTCGACAAGGAACGCGCCCCGTACGCCGCCATGGAGCGCACCGCCAGCGGAATGGTCGCTGCAGATGCGCTCGATGCCGCCTACGCGGACGCCGCAGACAAGGCCATCGCCACGGGCGAGGGCAGGGTGCCGCACACCAGCGATGCCGTGATCGCACTGGCCGCGCGCGGCGGCCTGGCGATGGTGGCCGGCCAACAGCTGCAGGTCGTCAGCGGCGAGACCGCCACGCTGGCCAGCGGCGGCGACATCAACCTGGCGCTGGCCGACGTGCTGCGCGTGCACAGCGGCCAGGCCATCGGGGTTCTGGCCGGCGCGCAGAAGGCCGATGCGGACACGGGCCTGTCGGTCATCGCGGGCAACGACGACCTGGACTTCCAGGCGCAGCACGACGAACTGCGCGTGCAGGCCAAGGAAGCGCTGAAGATCGCCAGCACCGACCAGACGGTGGAGTTCGCGGCCAAGAAGAAGATCCGCATCGCGACGGCGCAGGGCGCGTCGATCACGCTGCAGGATGGGGACATCACCTTCGAGTGTCCGGGGA
>Ga0207709_10000342_pt1 | contig 48216 bp, 82 predicted proteins | sample KBSM34metaG_FD_184397 | JGI IMG/M metagenome (GOLD analysis project Ga0207709, IMG submission 184397) | Miscanthus rhizosphere microbial communities from Kellogg Biological Station, Michigan, USA - KBS M3-4 metaG (SPAdes) (version 2) | ecosystem: Host-associated > Plants > Roots > Rhizosphere >...
TACTTCTCTTTGAATAAGGCCACAGCCCTGGCGTTATTCAAAGAGAAGTATGACAAGTGGAATACTTCGGCACGCACCTCGCATTGTCGGCTGGCCTGGCGGAACATATTTTTCAAGCGCGGCTGGCAGTGGATCGTGTACGACCGCGGGCGTGCGACCTTCCGCCCGATCAGCGTGAAGCAGTACAACGGCCCGCGCCCCGTCTCCCCGATGTACACCGCGAACATGAACGCCTTCTGCGCGGTGCTGGGCCGCATCGAGCCCACGATCACGTTCCGCCCCGCCACGGAGGAGCCCGAAGACCTCGCGACCGCCGAAGTGTCCGATCGCGTCATCGAGGTGGTGGTGGACGAGACCGACGAGCGCAACGTGAACCAGCGCCTGTCGCAGTGGGTCGGCTACACGGGCACCGCGTGGAAGGAAAACGGCTACGACCCCGCGCCTGAGCACGGGATGCGCCTGCAGCAAGACGACCACTGTCTGGCGTGCGGGGCCACGGGCCCGCCGCAGGCCACGCCCGAGTGTACGGTGTGCGGCGGGCCGACCGAGCCCGCGGTGGACGCGCAGGGCCAGCCCGCCGGGACCATGGTGCCGATCGGCAAGCAGTACACGGATGTCGCGACCATCTTCGAGATGTACTTCGACGCGCGCATCGAGGACTGGAAGACGGGCGTGCGCGAGTACATCCGCAAGAAGGCCTCCGACAAGGACGAGCTGACCCGCCGCTGGGGCGCGGATGCGGTGGAGGGCGTGAGCCCCGACATGGGCGGCGCCCCGAGCGACACCTACCAGGACCAGCTCGCGAACCTCGCCAGCTACGCGCCCGAGACCGGCCCCGGCGCGGGCCTGCTCCTGGGGCGGCCGAGCGCGGGGCAGGGCATCAGCGAGGCGTTCTACTGGGCCCTGCCGACCGACCCGTACCCCGAGGGCGTGCTGCTCGTGGTCCTCGGCGGCACCAAGGTCGTGCATCTCGGCCCGCTGCCCTATCACTACGACGACGGCCGGCCGTTTCTGCCCACGGTGAAGTACGTGGTCGACCCCGTGCCGGGGTCGGGCTATGCGAAGACGCCCGCCGATGACCTGGCACTCTTGACCGTGCAGCGCAACCAGCACGTGGCGCACCTCATGATGACGCTGAACCGCATGGCCTGGCCCATCTGGCTCGTGCCCGAGGGCGCCAATGTCGCGACCTTCACGGGCGAGCCCGGCCAGATCCTGAAATACAACGCCTTCGGCGCCAACGCCGCCAAGCCCGAGCGCGTGCAGGGCACCGGCCTGCCCAACGGCGCGATCACGTGGCTGCAGGTGCTCGACCACGACTCCGAGCAGGCCACGGCGACGTTTGCCGGCACGAAGGGCGACCATCCGGCGGGCGTGAGCGCGGGCATTTCGCTGCAGATGATCGAGGATCGCAAAAACGCGCGCTTCGGCCCGCTCTATATCCTGTGGGAGACGGCCGCCGCGGAAGATGCCCGCCAGAAGCTCGCCATCTTCAAGCAATTCGCCACCGAGCCGCGCCTGCTGAAGATCCAGGGGCGCGGCAGTCAGTGGCGCGTGCAGAAGTTCATGGCGAGCGATCTGTCGGGCCGCGTGGACGTGGTGGTGGAGGCGGGCAGCGGCGCCCCCCGCACCTCGCTCGTGCAGCGCGCGGAAACCGAGCAGCTCTTCGCCCTCGGCCTGCTGAACGCGGCCGATCCCGAGGTGCAGTTCAAGGCGCTCGAGGAATACGGCCGGACGAGCTGGCTGCCGAGCATGAAGGCCGACGCCGAGAACGCGGCCAAGCAGATCGAGCGCTTCGAGCAGCTCGCGCAGGACCCGCAGGCCGTCCAGCTCCTCGCGGGCCTGCTGCAGCAAGCCGCCCAGATGCAGCAGGCGCAGAATCAGGCCGTCGCCCAGGCCCAGGCGCAGGGCGCGCCCCCCCAAGCACTCCCGCCCCCGTTGCCACCCGTCACCTACGACCAGATCGTCCAGGCCGCCGCGGCCCAGGGGCTGGAATTGCCCGAGGTGCGGCCCCTGCTCGACGGCCACGCGATCCTCGCGCGCGAGCTGGGCAACTGGCTCAAGGGGGACGCCAGCCAGCAGCTCCCGAAGCCGATCCAGAAGGTGGCCGAGCTGAAGTTCAACGAGCACATCCAGATCGCCCAGCAAATGGCGCTACAGCAGATGCAGATGCGCGGCGGCACGTTCCCCACGAGCGGCTTCCTGAGCAATCCCGGCGGGCAGTCGGGCCCGCATCCGGGGCAGGGCGCCGGCCAGCCCGAGCCGCCGTCGCGGATGGGGGGCGAGCAACACGAGATGCAGGCGAGCGCGGCATGAGTGACAGGGCCGAAGGCATCATCCTCTCGTTGATCCCCGCGCCGCCAGCGTGTCCGCTCCGGGTCTTGAGTGTCGTGGAGGTAGACGGGTGGATCAGCGGGTGGGCCGAGCCGGTCGTGATGATGGCGTTGGTCGAACGCCGTTTCTACACGCGCAATGTCGCCGAGTTGCCGGGGGACCCGCTCGAGCGGCGGACGTACGTAGAGACGACTGAACGCAATATCGAGCCCGTGATCTATGACGCGAACGCCACCACCGGGCTAAGCACATGGAGCGACCTCCAGGCCATGTGCAGCCACAATGAAGACCTCTCCGTGATCCGGGACGACATCGCGTGGGATGAGATCATCGAGCGCGCTGCGTATTTGAGTCGGCGGCAACGCCGCGCGGTGGCATCGGTGCGATGACGCCCATTCGCCGCGCCGAGCTAGAGAAGCGCTCCGAAGTCCTCGAAGCCCTGATCGCCAAAGCCGGGTCCGTGCGGCGCGCGGCGAAGGAATTGGAGATGGATCGCTCGAGCCTCCAAAGACTGCGGCGTAGTTGCCGCATCTTGACGGCACCCGCGCCCCCGCGTACCTCCTAGCGCTATGGCACTGCGCGCGCGCCCGTCAGGGGATCCCGGTGGCCCGTTAGGCGATCCCGTGTCCAATGATCCCGGCCGCAGCAACGCTTTTGGAGCTACCGCCGAATCCCCAGCGTCCACCGGCTGGTTCGTGAATCGAGATGATCCCGGCCGCGCGGTGACGCCGGAGATGTTGTCCACGCCAGGCGGGGCTCTCGGGAGCGCCACCGCGCGCGGCTACGGCGGGCCCTATCCACAAAGCTGGGTCGACACGTACAACCAGCAGGCCCCCGGCACGCAGGCCGCGATGGGCGCGCGCTGGGGCGGGATGAGCCCCGACGCGATCTCGGCGGACTGGGCGAGCAACATCGCGCCGACCTACGCGGCGGGCACCTCGCCCGAGGCGATTCTCGGTGGCGCGCCCACCGCCGCCGCACTCCAGGGTCAGATCGGCGGCCTTCAAGGTCTTATCGCGGGCCCCGGCGCCGCGCCCTCAGGCAATATCCCCGGCACGGCGATGGGCCGCAGCAGCGCGAAGGCGTTCAACGCGGTCCGCGGCGCGCAGCGGACCCCCGGCATCGTGAACCGCACGCTCACGCCGGAATTGCGGACCCGCTTCGGCCTTCCGGCCACGCCCGCCGCCCCGACCACGGACATTCCCTACGGCGGCGATGTCACCCAGCCCACCGGCTTTGGCGTGGGCGGCGCGGGACACGTCGGCGGCTTGCAAGGCCTCATCGACCGCGCACAAGCGCGCCGCGGAGGACCCGTCACGCTCTAGCACGACCGATTCCACTGGGCGCTCCCCGACGGGGGGGCCGAAAGCTCCGGGTACCTAGTGCCTGGGGGCCACACGCAACGGACTAGGCCGTTGGGCGCCACGCGCGCTCAGCGGCCTTTTCTCTTGCGCGCACCGCCGCGGACTAGGCGACGGCGCGAGGCACCATGGAAGGGTTTGACCAGGGCGTTACGTCGGACTCGCCCACCGGCACCGAAGTCGAGCAGGACGGCGCATCGTCCGCGGGGACGCTAAACACCGAGCAGGTTGCGCCGCGCACCCAGCCCACCGTTCCCTACGAGCGCTTCCACGAAGTCAACACGGGCTATCGCCAGGCGGAAGCGCGCGCCGCGGCGGCCGAGCAAGCCGCGCTGCTGCACCAGCAGCAGTTGCAGCAGGCCACCCAGCGCCTCCAGGCGCTCGAGAGTCAGCTCCAGGCCCAGGTCAATCAGGTGCCGCGCACGCCGCAGGAAGCGCAGGAGCGGCAGGCGGCGATGAAGGCCCTGCGCGAGCTGCAGAGCGATGACCCGGAGCACCGGCAGCTCCAGCAGCTCGCCAAGGCCGCCCCCGCGCTCGCGCAGGCGGTCATCGACGCCCGCGAGCAGATCGCCGGGCTGCAGCAGGCCACGGCGCTCAATTTCGCCCGCAGCGAGGAGGGGCGGCTGTACCAGCTCGCCACCGCGCAGGGCATGACGTTTGCGACCGCGCAGGACTTCGCCGAGTTCAACGATCACGTCGCCTCGATCATCGCGCGCTCCCCGCAGGCCCTGCAGGCCTTCCAGCGGGGCGATACGCGCGTGTTGCCCGAGGCGTTGAAGCTCGCCAAGCAGCAGGTCGACGCCTACGCGCAGCGCGCGCGGGCCTCGCTTGCCCAAACGAAAACCGCCACCCGGAACCTGCCCCCACGCATTGGCGGCAGCGCCCCCGGGTCACCGCCCATTCCCAAGTTCGATCCGAAGGACCCCCGCGGCTCCATGGCGAAGATTCACGCCGGCGCCGAGGCCGACCTGATGGCGCGACTGGGGTAGGGCCCCGACAGGAGTCAGCATGGCCGGCCAGGACACCACCGCCTACGATGCCGTCCTCAAGGACTGGTACGAGGGGGCGATCCGCGATCAGATCGTCACCCGCGCCAAGATGTACCGCCGCTTCCAGGACAAGGACGCCAACCCGTGGGGCGGCCGGCAAGTGACGTACCCGATCCGCACCGGGCGCAACCAGGGCATCGGCGCCTACGCCGAGTCCGGGTCGTTCCCCACGCCGGGGCGCAACAGCTACACCTCCGTGTCGATCCCGATGCGGTACGTCGGCGGGCGCATCCGGCTCACCTCGCAGGCCATGAAGCACTCGGCCTCGAGCAAGGGCGCGTTTGCCGCCGCGTACCAGCAGGAGCAGGACGGCCTGGTCGAGGGCTTCGTCAACGAGTTCGGCCGGATGGTCTGGTCCGACGGCCGCGGCGTCCTCGCGCTGGTCAGCGTCGACACGACCACGACCACGCTGAACGTCGACTCCCCGGGCGGCGCCGCGGGCGCCATCAACGGCACGCGCTTTCTGAACGTGGGCGAGCTCATCACCTTCGTGGCGCCCCTGACGGGCGCGCTGGTGGCCTCCGCGGACGAGACGATCGTGGCCGTCGCCTCGACCGGCCTCACCGCCACCACCGGCAGCACGCTCGCCTCGGCCATCGCCGACAACGACTACGTGGTCCGCGCCAACGTGGCGGGCGTGTCGGATGTCTCGGGCACCAGCTACGCGAAGGAGCCGATGGGCTTGCGCGGCTTGGTCGACGACGGCACCTACGTCGCCACGCTCCACGGCGTCAACCGCACCACGTATCCGATCTTCGCCTCGACGCTGATCGGCAGCGCCTCCGCGCCCGTGGGGGCGCTGTCGGCCGACGTGATCCAGCGCGGCCTCGACGTGGCCGAGCAGCGCGGCGGGGGCAACATCGATCTGTTCGCGTGCCACCACGCCGTGCGCCGCGCCTATCTGCAGCTCATGGACGACGGCCGCCGCTACGCGGGGGGCGATCTCATGAGCCCGGATGCGGGCACCCGCGCCGCCAAGGGCCGCAACATGACCTTCGGCGGCATCGAGATCGAAGTCGACAAGTACGCCGACTACAACGTGTTCTACGGCCTCGACACCTCCACCCTGGTCCGCTTCGTCGAAGTGCCCGGGGAGTGGATCAACGACGACGGCGCGATCCTGCGCCCCGTCGGCGTCGGCGCGACCTTCACCGACGAGTGGGAGGCCGCCTACCGCATCTGGCAGAACTTCCACAACGAGTACCCGAACAAGAGCTTCAAGCTCGAGGGCGTGACGGCCACGACCGTGGTCGTGCATGTCGACTAGGCCATGAGCGACTTCCAGAACGTCGACATCTACAGCAGCCTGATGCTGGTCGATCGCTGCGGCCTCGGCGGCAAAGACGCCGAGTTCACGTTCGACGGCATCGCGTTTCCCTTCGTGGACGAGGAGGGCAATGCGGTCACGCACATGGCCTTCCCCAAGTTCGTGGCCGAGTGGCTGTTCAGCAAGAGCAAGTTCCAGGTCTGGACGAAGGCCACCGACGAGCAGCCGACGCAATTCGTCAACCGATTCGGCATCCGCAACTGCCCCAAGTCGATGATCGAGCTCTACGGCCCCGAGATCGCCGACTGCTCCCCCATCGAGCGCGACCCGGATGTGATCGAGGGCTCGGACGCCCCGCTGTTTCGCACCGAGCCCGTCCGCTTGCAGCGCCTGAGCATTCCCCCCAACGAGCAACCCCGCGACCGCCAGGGCCGCAAGGGCGCCATCACGACCATTCCCCCTGGGAGGAGCTGAGCCCCATGGCCAACGTCACCGCGATCGCGAACTTCAAGAACCAGATGGCCTATCTGCCCGAGGGCGTGCGCGGGGCCGTGGAGGCCATCACGCGCTTTCTGCCGCCCGACATCGTGGCCGCCGATAGCGTGGGCCTGTACGCCTTCCCCGCCATCGCCGCGACCAAGCAGGACGTGACGACCACGGCCGGCGCCCGCCCGCTGGCGATCATCTGCCTGCAGCACGGCGCCGCCGTCACCTACGTGCAGCTCTGGAACGTGCAGAGCGGTAGCGTCACGGTCGGCGTCGATGCGTGGATGACGATTCCGCTGGGCAACACCAACAACGAGGTGACGGCCGTGGCGTTCTTCGGCCAGTCGTGGAAGCGCCTGTGGGACACGGGCATGACCATCGCGTCCTCGAGCGCGTCGGAGACCTCGAGCGCGCCGACCACACCCCCGGATGTGTGGATCCTCTACGGGTAGTATATGGGTATCATGTGGTATGATGTAAGACATGATGAAAGAACGCGATCTCGGGTGGGTGGCCGGGTTTTTTGAAGGGGATGGGCACTTTGACTACAGGAACGGGACGTGTCGCGTGCGAGTGAGCCAAGTGCAACGGGCTCCGCTCGACCGCCTCAAGGAACTTTTGGGCGGGAACATCGGCGTGACGCGTCGCTATACCGGTCGCAATGGACCGGTGCAGGTGTGGGAATGGTCCGTCTGCGGTCAACACGCGGCAGGGTTGGCCATGACGCTCTGGACGATGTTGTCGCCGGATCGCCGCGCGCAAATCACGCGCGGCCTGAAGCGCTGGCGAGTCGCGAAGGTGTGGCACGGGTACAAGACGCATTGCCCGAAAGGACATGCGTACACGTCCGAGAACACGTACATGGAACTGCGCCGTGATGGTGGTGAGGCTCGGCGTTGCCGAACATGCCGACCCCAACTCGCAGCAGATCGGCACTTCAAGGCGAGGACAAAGGTCAGCACCTAACTCGCACCACAGGGGGTATGGGGCCCTGACTCGGGAGCCACCCGAGTAAACGCCGTCTAGGAGGTAGCGCATGGCACCGAATCTCAAGGACATCATGGCCTCGCAGGACTTCGGCGAGACCTTCTACCTGGTCGACTCGGACTACTCCACCACCGGGTGGACGCAGGCCGATGGCACGGGCGCGCTCGACCTGTGGGGCGAGCGCAATCCCAACCGCGTCTTCTACACGCCGGGCGGCACCACGACCGTGGCCGGCGCGACCGACGCCGCCGCGCTGCAGGCCGCGCAGGACCAGATGGTGAGCCTGCGCGGCGACATCCTGTACTTCTGCCCGGGCACCTACACGCCCGCGACCGCCATCGTGATGAACAAGTCGGACGCCCGCTGGATGGGCTCCAAGCGCAAGCGCGGCCAGTCGGCCTCCATCGTGGCGGGCGTCGACCTCTGCTTCGGCCCCACGGCCGCCGCCGACAACCTGGAGATCGCGCATCTGCGGCTCGTGCCGCTCACCGCGGGGATCATGTTCGCGCGGGCGACGGCGGGCGCGGACGGCTGGTGGCTGCACGACTTCACCTACGACGCGCGCGGCATCACCGCCAGCACCGGCACCATCTTCATGAAGGACACGGGCGCGTGCCTGGCCACGACCATCGACGAGTTCGTGATGCGGACCAACACCGCCATCGGCCCGCTGTATCAGGTGGCCGCGGCCTCCATCGGCGGGGCGATCACCAACTTCCTGCACTTCCACACCGCCAACACGCTGGTGACGAGTCTCTACGAGACGATCTCCGGCGGCGCGGGCGCCACGGGCGTGGTCATCGGCCCCGGGCACGTGCAGATCGGCGGGGGCGGCGTCGTCACGCAGCTCGGCGCGCAGATCGACATGACCGCCAACGGGACCAACGCCACGATCCGCAATGTCACCACCTCCGTGGCGGGCGCCACCACCGCGCTCGGCTGGGAAGCGGCGACGGGCCTCGCGGGTGAGGGCGACATCGTCAACTCGTGGGTCGCGACCGTGGCCGGTGGGGCAGGCCGGGCGGCCCTGGTGGGGACCACGTAATGGCCCAGCGGGACAAAGACCGGCACGACCGGGCGGCGCAGGACGAGCGGATCTTCATCGAGGGCCGCAAGCTCGCGCATCGCAGCCAGGATGCGCGCGGCGACCACGAGTGCGTGGCGACCCCGCCGATGGCCGAGTGCCCGTGCGGCGCGTTCACCAATCTCGAGTGGTCGTGGACGCACCTGTAATGCCGACCTGGGGCCAGCACTACGCCGCCGCGGAGCGGACGGTGCGCCGCGAGGCGGCCGATACCGCGCTGCGGGCGCGCCATGACCAGTTCGACCTCCAGGCGCAGGACAAGACGGCCAAGTTCGAGCGCCACCACTTCGCCGTGGTGGGTGAGGGCTCGCGCTCGGCGCAGGACGCCTACCGCGCCGGGTGGGATCGCATCTTCGGAGGGCGCTGAGCATGCCGATCAAGGGCGCCACGTACCGGATGAAGCCCATGAAGGATGGCGGCTTCGAGCGCCTCGCCTTCAAGAAGGGCCAGGTCGTCGAGTCCAAGAACATGAAGACCGGCAAGACGCACACGCCGGCCGAGTTCATGGCCGATCGCAAGAAGGGCCTGCAGGGGCTCGTATCATGACGCACCCCGCTTGCCGCTCCGATGCTCGCGGAGTTCCTCCTTCCGGCGCCGCGCGTCCTGGTGTCGGGGCGGCAAGGTAACCCCATGCCCAAAGACTGGCCCGAAACGCATATCCAGCGCATTGTCGGGACGGCCGATCTCCCCGCGAGCGAGACCTCGAGCGCCATCGCGGTGGAAACCGCGACGCACAACCTCGTCTTCCGCGCGGGCGGGTCCACCCGGAAGGTGATCGACAATGCCTCCGACCAGACCGTGGCCGGCGCCAAGACCTTCACGGGCACCACCACGCTGAGCGGCACGACCAATTTCAGCGGCCCCACCGCCTTCACCGGCGCGCAGACCGGCCGGCGGCGCGTCGTGGTGGTCGGCGTGGCGGCAGTGACGATCACAGCGGCTGATAGTGGGACGGTCTACATCGCCACGAAGGCCACCCAGTCGCCGGACCAGATTTTCACGCTGCCCGCCGCCGTCACGCCCGGCCTCGAGTACACGTTCGTCTGCGGCCACGGGACGGGCGAGATCACGGTCGCCGTGGCCACGGGGGATAACATCATCGGCAAGACACAGCCGTCCGAGACCGGGGGAGCGCTCGCCACCACCGCCACCACGGGCATCCTCATCAATACCGTTGCCACGAACGTGATCGGCGACTCCTGCACGCTCGTCAGCGACGGCATCACGAGCTGGTACATGATCGCCGAAATCGGCGTCTGGGCCGCCGCCTAATGGCCTTCCCGGGGGCGAAGTTCGCATGGAACGGCATCGTGGCCCGGCCGCTCATGCCCGCGTCAGGCGAAACCGTCAATGGCGAGCCATTCAGCGTGCCCGCCGGGGTCAAGGTGTTGCAGATTCACATGCCCGCGCTGGTGGGCACCGGGGCCACGGCGAAGATCCAGGCGCTGAAGCCCTCGGAGACCGTGGAAGCCACCCAAGTGTGGACCGATGTCAAGGTAACGGATCTGGCCCTCGCCACGTTCGTGGCGCTGCCGGGCATCGTGGAAAGCACGTGCGTCACGATGCCGGTGAGCGCGACAGGCGGCGGGATGCTGCGGTTCGTGGGGAGCGAGGATCAGTCGTCGTTGCCCGTCAACATCGTGGTGTTCATGTCGCGGGATGGATAAGCCCATGGCGCAGGATCATCCGGTAGTCCCGATGACGAACGAGGAGTTCGACGCCTTTCTCACGCGCGAGATCGCCAAGCTCCAGTTCATGGAGCGCGCGCAGATCGCGGTGCGGGGCCTGCAGGCCACGAAGAAAGAGCAGGAGCAGGCCGAGCGCGCCCGCGATGAGGCCTACAAGGCCCGGGATGCCGCGCTGGCTGCGATCACGGCCGCGCAGGCCAAGTACGAGCGCGAGATGCAGGCTGCGCTGGCCGATGTGGCGCGCGTGACACAGGCCAAGGCCGACGCTGCCGCCAAGGAGCGGGCGCAGGCGGAATCTGCGCTGGCCACGCTCAAGGCGCAGACCACGGCCGCGCAGCAGGCCAAGGCCCTGGCCGAGGCGCAACTCGCCGCCTATCGCGAGGAAGCCGACCGCGAGGCCGCCGCGATCGCCGCCGCCCTCCAGACGCAGCGCACGGCACTCGCCGAGTCCAAGCGACAGCTCCAAGCCGTCCTGCAGGGGTAGGGCACCATGGCCCTGCCCACCTGGCGGGCGGCAGGCGCCTTCGCCCACGGGCTGACCTCGGCCGTGTCCGTCTCGCTCCCGACCGGGCACGCCGCCAACGACATCCTCTTGCTGTTCACCGAGACCTCGGGCCTGACGCCCACCGTGCCCGGCGGCTGGGTGGAAGTCACGAACTCCAATCAGGTCACGACGACCACCATCACCCGCATGAACTGCTTCTGGAAGCGGGACGGCGGCGCGGAGACCGACCCCATCAGCGTCACGGCGGAATCGAATCACGTGGGCGCGATCATCCACGCCTTCACGGGCTGCGAGACGAGCGGCAATCCCTGGAACATCACGGCGGGGAGCATCGACGATACGCTCGACAACTCGCTCAGCATCGCGACCATGACGACGACGGTGAATGACTGCCTCATCGTCTATGTCAGCACGACGGACACCGACATCGGCACCGCCCGCTGGGGGAGCGAGGCCAACGCGAGCCTCGGCAGCGTCGCCGAGCGCTCGGACGACTCGACGACCGATGGCAACGGCGGCGGCATCGGCGTGTGGACGGGCACCCTCGTCACGGCGGGCGCGACGGGCACCTTCACGGCTACCGCGGTCGCCAACACGCGCAAGGGCTTCATGGAGATCGCCCTCATGCCGCCGCAGGGCGGCGCGAGCATCGCGCCCCTCCTGGTCAGCCACCGGCAACACTGGGCATGAGGGGCGGCCTACGCGCTACTTAAGAACCAACACGGCGGTCATCATCACGGTGGGACCATTCCTCGGGACCGACGGCCTCACGCCGAAGACCGCGCTGACCGCCACGAACGAGCACATCACGCTTGCCGCCGACACGGACGCGGGCAGCGCGCCCACGCTCGTCCTCGACATCACGGGCGCGAGTTCCGGCACCTCCAACGACCTCGTGCATATCACGGGCGACGACGCGGGCTTCTACTCGCTCGAGCTGGCGGCGGCGGATACGAACCGCCTCGGGCGCATGATCCTGGCGATCACGGATGCGACCAATCACTGCCCCGTCTTCCACGAGTTCATGGTCCTGCCCGCCGTCATCTATGACGCGATGATCCTGGGCACCGATCTCTTCGACGTGAGCATGACGCAGATTCTCGGCACCGCCGTGTCCACGCCCGCGACGGCGGGCATCCTCGACGCCAACGTGAAGAACATCAACAACGTGGCCGCCGCCACGCCGGGCGCCGCCGGTGGCGTGTTCATCGCGGGCACGAACGCGGCCACCACGGTGACGACGGCGCTCACGACCACCTTCACCGGCAACCTGACGGGCTCCGTGGCCAGCGTGACCGGCGCCGTGGGCTCCGTCACGGGGGCGGTGGGCTCCGTCACGGGGGCCGTCGGCAGCGTCACGGGTGCGGTGGGTGGCAACGTCAGCGGCAATGTCACCGGCTCGGTGGGCTCGCTCGCGGCGCAGGCCAAGGCTGACGTGAACGCGGAGGTGGTCGACGTGATCCGCGTGGATCAGATCGCGGAGCTGGCGCAGGCCGCCCCGGCGGCGACCCCGACGGTGGCGACGGCGCTAATGCTGCTGTACCACGCCCTGCGGAACCAGATCACCGTCACCAGTTCAAGCATGACCATTTCCAACGATGCGGGCGTGGTGATCGCGAAGAAGGCGCTCACGGACGACTCGACTCAGTATACGGAAGCAGAGATGGTCAGCGGGCCATGATCGACACCGAGCGCAAGCGCAAGGCCATCGTCTCCATCGCGCGCCCCTGGCATCCGCCCATCATCGTGCCCGACGGCACGCTCAACGCCGCCGATCGCGGCACCATCGGGCGCGGCGGCAGCGGGATCATCGCGGCGGGCGGCGGTGGGGCGAGCAACTACCTCACGATGTGGCACGCCCACCATGGAGCCCATGGATGAATCCCATGCCCCCGCTCTCGCTCGTGCAGAACCTTCAGCGACTAGACCCGCTGTTGCGAATCCGGTGGGCCACCCACGGCAAGCACTGGCTCATCGAGGTGAAAGCGCGCGAGCGGCAGCCCGGCTGGCTCGCCGAGAAGCCGAGCGCCTTCGGCACCACGCCGCGCGCGCTGGATGCGTGGGATGGCTGGCGGCAGGGCTACTGCTACGTGACGAAGCTGCGCCACCCGATCGAGTACCCGTGGGACTTCATCGCCGCGCACCTGAAGCACCTGACGCTGGAGGCGCATCAGGCGAAGGACGAACTGCTGCGCCGCCTCGACGCCGCCGAGGCCGAGGAGGAGGCCGAGACCAAGCGCGCGTGGGACACGATCAACGAGCAGGGCGCGCGCGAAATCTACGACCGCCTGGCCTGGGACACGAAGCGCCAAATCAGCACGCATGTGGCCGGTGACAACCCGCTGCGCACAGAGCACGACGGCTTCGTGACCTATGACCGCCGGGGCGTGACCGCCTGATGGCCGCCCCGCGCAAGACGGTCGCCGACCTCCTCCTCGCCGTGCGCCAGAACCTGGATGAGCGCGAGGAGGCATTCTGGCTCGACACGGAGCTGATCGCCCGCCTGGACGACGCCCAGCACATGGTCTGGTCGCGCGTGAAGGCGCTGAAGAGCGACTACTTCGACGTGCAGCGCTCCTCGACCGACGGCAGCGTGACCATCCTCGGTGAGGCGTACGACTGCGCGGGCTTCGCCATCGCTGCGAGCACGACGAGCTACACGCTGCCGCCCGACATGGACGAACTCAAGCTCATCGAGTGCCTCACGAGCGGGTACGAGGCCGTCACCTTCGCCTTCGCGGACATGACCTCGGCCGCGTTCCGCTCCCTGCTCGCGACGGTGGACGCGCAGGAGCCGAGCGGCTTTCTGTGCGACCTCATCGGCGAGCGCGCGCTGGTCGTGGCGCCCAAGGCCAACCGCGCGCTGGACCTCAAGCTGACCTACACGCCGATCCTGGGCACGCTGAGTGCCACGACGGACACGCTCCAGGTGCCGCAGCCGCTGTGGCTCGCGGTCGTGGACTACGCGACGGCGCGGGCGCAGATGAAGGACCGCGACAGCTCGTTCCTCATGTGGCAGCAGGCGGCCGAGGCGACCCTGGCCCGCTTCGTCGGCAGCCACGCCCGCCAGACGCAGGACACCGAAGTGGCGGAAGGCCTCTTCTGCTGATGGCGCCCCCTGTGCTCTACGGCCAGGCGCTCAAGTCCTACCGCGTGGACAGCTTCGCGGGCGGCCTCGACGTGAAGACGACCCCGCTGCGCCTGTCCCGCATGAAGAACGGCAACCGCCTCACGCAAGCCACGAACATGGTCTACACGACCGATGGCGGCGTGACCAAGCGCTTCGGCAAGGTGGCGATCAATGCGACTACGCTCGGCGCGACCGTGAAGATCCTCGGCGGCACGCAGTTCCGCCTCAGCAGCGGCACCGACTACCAGGTGGTGGGCACCTCCGACGGCCGCGTGGTGAAGATCCTCACCGACGGCACCACCGCGAACCTCGCCACGGGCAAGTCCACCAATGCCGGGGTCCGCTACCGCTTCGCGACCTACAACGACCTGCTGCACATCACGAACGGCTACGACGCGCCGATGACCTGGGACGGCACCACGTTTCAGAACATGGCGGGCTCCCCGCCGGCCACGGGCCAGGTGATCGTGATGCACGGCAACCGCGCCTTCATGACGGCCCGCGCGGTGCCCTCGCGTCTCTACTGGTCCGCGCTGAACAACACGGTGAGCTGGACGGGCACCACGGATGCCGGGTTCATGGACGTGGAGCCGAATGACAACTCCACGATCGTGGACCTCGTGAGCAGCATTCAGGAACTCGTGATTCTCAAGGGTCGCCGCCCGTATCGCCTCCAGGGCATCGGCCCGGTGACGGGCTACACGGTGGCGGATCACCTAGTCCCCACGGTGGGCTCGGTGGGCGCCATCTCCTCGCAGGGCGCGCTGTTCGCGCTGAACGATGTCTGGTACGTGTCCGAGCTGGGCGTGCATAACCTCACGCAGACGCAGCAGTTCGGCGATCTCAAGGAGGCGTTCGTCTCCGACAAGGTGGAAAACTACTTCCGCCTCGACACCGACGTGTCGCTGGCGCTGGCGAGCCTGAACACGGCCGCGATGGCCTACGACTCGCAGAACAACTTCCTGTATCTCGCGCTGTGCGCCAATAGCGGCGGCACCAACGACACGCTGCTGGTCTACGACATGCTGCTCAAGGCGTGGTCGGTCTGGACGAGCACGGCCTACGCGAGCCTGTGGACGGTGCGCAACTCCACGACGGGCGCGCGGGAGGTGTGGGCGGGCGGCTACGACGGCTTCGTGTACTGCCTCAACCGCTCCTCGGGCTCGACCGAGGCGATCAGCGGCGTCGCGTCGCACATCACCGATCTCGGCGAGCCGGGCGTGCAGAAGTCCGTGCGCTATGCGTTCTTCTACTTCTCCACGGAGGACGTGGGGCACGTGCAGATCACGACCACCTTCGATTTCGGCGCGGCGGGGGGGCAGGTGTACTCGGCCAACCTCGCGGCCGACACCAGCGTCTGGGACAACGCGACGTGGGATATCAACCTCTGGGACAACGACGTGCGCACCGGGATCATCCGGCTCGACCTCAGCGGCCTCGGCGAGGTGGTGGAGTTTACCGTGCAGAACCTTGAGCCCGCCCAGTCCTACACCTGGCTCGGCTTCGAGTGCTTCTTTAGAGACCGCCGGCATATCCGGCGACCCAGGAGCTTGGCCTAATGGCGACCCTCACGACCTTTACTGCCGGCACCACGATCCGATCGGCCGATGTCAACGCGAACTTTGTCGCGGTGAATACGGAGGTGGAGGGCGCCACGCGCACGGGGTACGCCAGCAGTGTGCCAGTGGGCAACATCGGGACCGGGATCGACACGCTCCACTCCTGGACGATGCCGGCGGGCACGCTGAGCGCCATTGGCGACGGGCTTATTATCCGCGCGCATTTCGTCTGTGCCGCCAATGCGAACGCCAAGGCGATCAATATCAAGATCGGCGGGATCAACCAGGAGATCAACCCCACGACCACGAGCCCCAACGGCAAGGATTTCGTGGTGGATCTCGTCGTGACCGTGTGCAACCTGACGGCGTTTAACAACATGAACACGGTGGGCACGTCGGTCATCGCCACCACGCTCACCGGCACGAGTCCCGCGCTGGAGCGGGCGTTCGTGAGTGCCGGTGGCGTCAGCGCCGGGTCCTTCGCGTCCGATATCGTCGTGCAGTTCACGGGCACGGCCACCACCACGAATGACATCGTGCAGCAGCTCACCTACATCGCCGTGTTCAAGGCGTGACGATGGCCGGCCTGCTCCCCCCAAAGCTCCGTGCGCTCCTGGACCTGCTGCGCCACGCCGATCTGCCTGGCCCGCTCGGCGAGGACGTGCGCGCCCAGATCGACCAGGTGGAGGCCGAGGTGACGGACCTGACCCAGCGCTTGCAGCGCCACCCGGAGGCGCCGTGATGCGCCGCGCCCTCGTCCTGATCCTCCTGCTCCTGCTCCCGGTCGCCGCCCACGCGACGGAGAAAGTGGGCTTCGCGTGGGCCGCGGAGCTGGCGCCGTGCGACGGGTGGCGCCCGATGGCCTCCTGGGCGAATCCCACGGGCCGCACGCTCTATGTCGAATCCATGCGGATCTTCCTCGGCGTGAACGATCCGGGGCTCTACGGCCAGACCGATACGCATGTGAAGATTCGGCACGCCAACGGGTCCGTGATCGAATCGCTCTCGGCCGACAAGTACACGAGCCCGACCGGCATCGGGGACGTGACCTCGCTGCGGATCTACCGCACGCCCTGGAAGTTCTTGCCGGAGGAGGGCATCACCATCGCCGCGTTCTGCGCCAACTGGAACCCGCTCCGCGGCCCGACCCAGGTCATGCACTACGAGATCACGGTGGAGGGCTACACCGAGCCATGAACCCGACGCGCCCCCTGGCGGCGGGCTGTGTGGTGGTGGGCCGCGGGGCGGGGCTCGAGCCGAAGACCATCGCGGCGGGGGCGGCGGGCACCGTGCTCACGACGGCCACGCTGGGCGCGGAGCCCGCGTTCGCCGCCCCCGCGGCCGTGAGCCTCACGTCGGGCGTGACCGGCGTGCTGCCGCTGGCCAATGGCGGCACCGGCTCGGCGCTGGGCGCGCTGGCGACCCTGCCGTTCACGGGCACGGCGGTGGCGGCAGGCAGCACGGTGTTCCTCGGTCGCGATGAGGACGCCACCGAGGGGAACGTGCAGTTCCTCTCGCCCTTTGCCACCACCGCCACCATCGTGGGGCTCTCCACGGTCGCGGCCGTCGCGGTGGGCGTGGGCCAAACCGCCGTCTACACCGTGCGGGTGGGCGGCGCGGATACCGCGCTCACACTGACCGTGACGAATGCGAGCCCGTTTGGCCTCGCGGCCGGCGCGGTGAGCGTGGCGCCCTCGCAGCTCTTCAGCATCAAGCTCGTCACCTCGGCGGGCTGCGCCGTGGGCAATCATCAATGCCTGCTGGCGATCCGGGCCTGACCATGGCGATCGTGCGGATTCCTCGAGCGGCGGTGGACCCCGGTGGCGGCACCGATCCGAGCACGATCCTGTCCCGCCTCGCCCCGGCGGGCGCGCTCGCCAAGACGGCGGGCAACCTGAGCGGCTCGCCCGATCTCGGCGCGGTCGGCATGGGGCTGTCGGGCCTCCTCGGCCTCACGCGCGGCATCGTGAAGGGCGACCCCGGCCAGGCCATCGGCGGCGCGGCCAACGTGGGCAGCGGCGTCGCGGGCCTCGCCGGGTATCCCGGCGTCAGCAGCGGCCTGGGCGCCATCGGCGGCCCGCTCACGCTCGCCACGGGCCTGGCCTCCGGGGACCCCCTGAGTTCGACCCTCGGGGGCTTGCAGACCGGGAGCCTCATCAGCGGCTACCTCGGCGGCCCCACGATCACCTCCGGCCTCGCTTCGCTGTACGGCCTGCTGCCGGGTGCCGCGGAAGGAGCGTTCGGCGCGGGCGCCCTCGGGGCCGGGTCACTCGCCGCCGGATCGGCGTCGGAGCTGGGCCTCGGGGCGACCGCCGCGGCGGCGGGTGGGGCCAGCAGTGCGCTCGCCGGGGGTCTCGCGCTCGGCCCCTTCGCGCTCCTCGCGGCCGGCGGGCTGCACGCGCTCACCAGCGGGGGCGGGGACATGTTCGACGCGCTGTTCGGCGAGGATCACACGCAGCCGTGGAGCCAGATGCAGGAGTACAAGGCCAACGCGGATGCCTGGCCCGGCCTGGTCCAGCAGCGCGTGGCGGGGGCCAACCTGTTCAAGAACCTGGACCAGTACGACACGCCCGAGGAGATCACGCAGGCGCTCGGCACCGCCGCCAAGGGGCGCAGCGCCCAGACCGAGCCCGCGTTCTGGACGCTCTCGCACGTGCCGACGGCGCTACCGAACCTGAAGCCGATGGACCTCTCCGCGTGGGAGGCGGTCTCCCCCGAGCTGAAGGGCGAGAACTGGGGCGCGTTCCTCGGGCTGGCCGACAAGGCGCAGAACGCCGGGCTCGACTGGATGCCGGGCGTGCCCGGGCTCGGCTCGGGCCCGCTGCGGCGGGACGAGGGGATGCAGGCGGTCGGGCCCCTGACCGACTACCAGCGCCAGGGCCTCGACGTGAGCACGGGGGCCGACGTGGGCCGCCAGACGGCCGCCTGGGCGCCGGGGCAGGGGAACAACAGCACCACGCAAGAGGCGTGGGACGTGTCGCAGGCCCTCGGCAGCATGGGGACCGACCTCGGCATCGACTGGGCCAAGCGGGGCGAGAGCGGGCGGAATCAGGGCTACGAGGTGGCCCCCGACGAGCTCGCCGCCTACGGATTCACGCCGGGCCAGTACGGCACCGCGGCGCTCGGCTACCTGAAATCGCTCGACCCCGGGATCACGGCGGGCGACAAGTGGACCGACTACACGAAGGCGCTCGGCGTGACCGACGAGGACCTGGCGGCCCTGCCGACCGGCCTGGGCCCCTTCCGCAGCAAGGTGACGATGCCGTACTCGGCTCAGTTGCCCGAGTTGAACCTGGGAGGGTTCTAGACTGTGGCACGACGCCACAATCTGAGCCGTCGGGACTCAAGGTATAGGAGAATCCTATAGCTATGGCTGACGACGGCGACTGGTCCTGGCTCGACGCGCTTGCCAACACCGGCTTCGACGCGGGCGATCTGGGCGATTTCATGTATTTCGATACCGATACGGGCCAGTTCGTGGACGCCTCCATGGTCGACCCGGCCAGCGTGACGGACCTCGACCTGTCGGGCTCAGGCTCTGGGCCGATCGACTTCGGCGGCACGGGCGGGGCGCTGGACACCTCCCCGATCAGCACGTCGACCAGCGATCAGCTCCGCAGCCTCCAAGCCGATGCCAGCACGCCCGGGAGCGAGCCGTTCAACGCGGCGAACATGGCCGACCCCAGCGCGTCCATCGCGAGCGCGGATGATGGGTCCGGCCTGGGCAAGTACATCAAGGCGCTCGCCGGGGGCCTAGGCAGCGCGCTCACCGGCGCCGGGGGCGGGCTCAGCGGCTTGGCGGGCGGCAACGCGGGCATGGGCGCCCTCACCGGCCTGCCGGGCATCCCGGGCCTCACCAACGCGAGCCTTGAGCGCGCCGGCACGCCGGGCATGGGCGGCATGACGGACGCGGGCGGCCTGCCCGGGCTCCAGGGCCTCGTGCGCCCCGCGATGCAGGACCCGGTGTCGGCCGCGCTGATGCGTCTGCAGGCCGACCCGGGAGCCAGGCTCGGGCTCCAGGCGCCCGTGGACGCGGGCCCGCCGCCCGTGAAGTTTACGCCGCTGCAGGTGCCCGGGGCTGCGTCGCCGCCGATGGCGGGCGCGGTACCTCAGCCGCGGATGAGCGGGCTGCAACGCCTCATGGCCGAACGGATGGGGTAGATGCGATGCCCGGCGGCCTTCAGGGACTGGTCTCGGATGGCGACAACCTGCGCAAGCAGTTGCAGACGGATGACCCCTCGTCGCCCGCCAACGCGCTCAGCACCCTCGTCCAGTGGTGGAGCGACTGGCGGGCGCGCCAAGCCACCGAGGCCGATCCCACGAATCCGCCCGTGGGCCTCTCCGCACCTGGCGGCGGGCTATCGGGTCTAATGGCGGGGGCCATGCGCAAACCTGTCCCAGTGGTGACTGCCGAGGAACTGGCCGCCGCATTATCCCGCCGCACGGCGGCACACGCGGACATGGATGCGGCGATCGCCCGCCTGAATGAAGGGTGGAATGCCGGTGGCTCGCCGGATGGGCGCACTGGGGTCGTCCCGCAAGGGAATATCCGCATCGACCCAGAATGGGCCTCGGCGTGGAAGGCCGCGACCCAAGCGGACGCTATTGTCCAGCGCGCCGCGAAGCAACGACGAAGCGGCACGACGCCATGAAGATATTCACGCGGAGAGGGTAAGCCATGGCCAACACGACCACCACCGACCGCGGCAGCGACTACGACAAGCTCATTGCGGATCGCGCCGCCTTCTTCGGCCCCAGCGCGGACCCGATGGGCTCGCTCGCCGACCAGAACACGGGCTATTACGCCCCCGGATCTGGAACCCCGGGCGATCCGTGGTTGCAGCCCCGATACACGGACGCGCATGGCGCGCTCCTACCGGGATATGCCCAGGGGGCCGGGACGCCTGAACAGACGCGTACGCTCGCCAATGGACGAACCGTCACGATTCGGGCGACGCCAGGCCCTATCGTCCGGTTGGTCGGGGGCCCCGCAGGAGGATCATCCGGCGCGGGGACCAATCCCGGTGCGTACACCGGCTCCGCTGGCTCGTACACCGGCGGTGGCGGGTCGGTGGGCAGCTACGAGCTGCCGGGGAGCGCGGCGGCCTCCCAGAGCCTCCGTGACCTCCAGATGGGCGCGCTGGGTGGCCTGCAGGGGCTGATGAGCCAGGACACCACGGCCCAGCGCGACAAGATCCAGCAGGCGCTCTATGAGACGGCCTCGCGGGGCATCAACACGGCGGCCGACCGGGCGCGACAGGCCATGCTCGAGGGCACCTTCGGGCGCGGCGTCGGCAGCAGCACGATCTCGCTGGAGCTCGCCGGGCGCCAGCAGCAGGAGCAGAGCGACGCCCTGGCGCAGGCGGCCCGCGATGCCTACACCCAGGCCGGGTCGGAGCAGCGCGCGGACCTCGCCTCCCAGCTCGGGCTGAACAGCACCAGCTTCAACGCGGCGACCAGCGGGCTGCAGGGCGAGGCCAATGTGGCGCTCACGAACCTGGCCCGGGAGCAGCAGGCCAATCAGTTCGCCCAGAACCTCGGCTTCCAGGGCGCGGAGAACGCGGCCAATCGCGCGCAGGCCGCGAGCCAGTTCGGGTCGAACCTGGGCCTGTCCTACGCGCAGCTCGGCCAGCAGGCGAGCCAGTTCGGCGCCAACCAGGCGTTCCAGGGCAGCGAGAACGCGGCCAACCGGGCGCAGGCCACGAGCGAGGCCGAGCTGAACCGCCAGCTCCAGGAACTCCTCCTGCAGAACCAGCAGACCTTCGCGGGCGGGCAGAATCAGGCGGCGCGGGATGCCGCGGCAGCGGCGCAGGCGAGCGCGCAGGCCTTCACCGGCCAGCAGAACCTGGCGGGCCAGACCTTCACCGGGCAGCAGAACACCGCGGCGCGCGATGCCCAGATGCAGGCGCTCCTGCTCCAGCTCGCGAACAACCGCGACATCGCGTCGAACAACGCCGTCGGGGCCGGGATCGGCGCGGCCGGGACGGGCCTCGGCGCGCTCCTCGGCCCGGCGCTGGCGCAGATCGCGAAAGGGTGGGTGAGCTAATGGCGGGCTACGGCGTTCTGGCCGGGCTCCTCGGGGGCCTCGGCGGCTTCGGCCAGCAAGTCGGCGGCGCGATGGAGGCGCAGCGCAAGGACGCGCTCGAGCGGGATCGCCTCGCCATCGAGCAGCAGCGCGCCGACCAGCTCTTGACCTTGCAACAGAACACGCTGGAGCAGCAGCGCTCCGCGCAGGCGCAGAATCAGAGCCAGTTCGAGGCCAAGCAGGCAGCAGAGACCACGCCCGTGGTCAACCTGTTCAAGTACATTGGCATGCCGGTGCCGGAGTCCATCGACCCGTCCCAGCGGGTGCCCACGGCCATGGCCGATAAGCTCATCGCGGGGATGCAGGAGCAGCAGAAAGCGGCGCGGGAGCAAGCCCTGAACACGAAGACGGGGGCCTTCCTCCAGCAGGCCAAGGGCACGCCCGGCGTGGAGCCGCCCGATGAGGGCGCGATGTATTCCGCTGGCACGCCCGCCACACCGCCGCTCAGCAAGTGGGACACGGCGGCCGGGCTCGCGGCGCTCGGCCACAAGGATGCGGGGCTGACCACCCTGATGAACATGCTCTACCCCGCAAACAAGTTTGCGCCCTTGGCCGAAGGCGCCACCGGCATCTTCAACACCGAATCCGGCGTCCCGACGCTCTTCGATCGGCCGTCGGGGGGCCCGCCGGAGGCGCGGCCTGGCTTCGAGATCGAGACCACGACCGACAAGAACGGCCGCGTCAGTTACCACGAAAAGCGGATCACCTCGGGCGTGGATCACGATGCGCTGGCCCGAGAGCGCGGGTACGGCTCCTTTGCCCAGGCGCCCCAGGATGTGCAGCGCGCCATCAACGTGCAGATCAAGCAGGACCGCGTGGATGTCTCCAACGCCCAGGGCGCCGGCGCGCTGGCCCAGCGTCCGCTCAGCGATCAGGAGCAGTCGGCGATCTCCGCGCACAACACCATCCTGTCGTCCATCGCACAGCTCAAGCAGTTCTCGCCTGCGGAAATCGCGGCCTACACGGGCCTCCTGAATCGCCCGGTGGCGAACGTGAAAAATGCCCTCGCCGGCCTCGGGATCATCGACGCCGACCGGCGCTTCAATGAGTTCAAGCCGATCATGGGGCGGCTCCAGGGCACGGCGTTTGGCGAAGGCGGCAAGCAGTTGACCGGGATCGAGCTCCAGGTCGTCAGCAACTATACGCCGACCGGCAACGAGCCCGGCGGCGCCCCCGAGGTGCAGGCGAAGGTGCGAAACCTCGAGGCATTCACGAAGATTTCTCGGGACGCGCGGCTCTACATGGCCAAGACGGGCCGGGGCGCGGTCGACGCGGATCAGCTCGACGGCATGATCCGCGACAAGATGCAGCAGGCCGGGATGCCGATCCCGAAGCCCGCGGCCGGATGGGAGAGCCCGACCGCTGGGCGCACGCCCCCACCGGTCGCGGGCCCCAACCAACTCTCGCGCCAGGACCCGCTCTACCAGCACGCCCGCTCGCGCGGCATGACTGACCAGCAGATCCAGACTAAGTACGGGATCACCTTGGTGCCCTGATGGGTCTCGACGATCTGCGCCGGGATCTCGGAGGCGACTCGCCAGGAGGTGTCGAGGCGCTGCGAGCCGATCTGCTTGGCCCGACCGCAGGCGACGAGGCGATGGGCCTGCCCACGCTCGGCGAGATCCCCGGGACCATCAATGCGGGGCTCAAGGCCGCCCGCGAATGGTTCCAGCCCGCCGCGAACAATCTCGTGCGTGCCCCGGGCGAGATCCTGACAGGCCAGCGGCCCCTCGTCACCGGCCTCCAGGCGCCGGCCGAATACCAGACGCCGCCCGAGAGCGCTGGCGGCAAGCTCGCGGCCGAGGTACTGAACGCAGTCCCGGAGAACATGACGAGTGCCGGCGCGCAGCTCGGCACGCTCGGGATGAGCCGCTACAGCCCGCTCCTGCGCGTGCTCGGCGCGGCGGGTGGGGCCGCCGCTGGCTCCGCTGCGTCGGGCAATGACCTCGGCACCGTCGCCAAGGATGCGGGGCTATATGGCGCGGTCACGGGCGGCCTCGAGGGGGCGTCCGCAGGCGTGAGCAAGCTCATCCGCTCGCTGCCCTGGATCAAGGGCCTCTTGAACGAAGGCGTGGCGTCGGGGACGGCGGATGTGGCCCAGACGGTCAACCCGGCACTCGGGCCGGCCATCGAGACCGCGCGCAGTGGGATCGCGCCCACGCTCAAGGGGGGCAGGACCGCCGCCGCGCTCCAGGAGACAGCACTCGGCCAGGGCGGCAAGCAGGCACTCGGCGGCGCCTTCGAGCAGGGCATGCTGGATACCACCCTCGCGGCGGGTGGCCAGGGCGTGCAATCGCGGGCGCTCCAGACGGCCTGGGAGCTCCTGCCAACTGGCAACCCGCTGGCGGATCGGCTCAAGAACGCCCTCGCGCCCTCGCCGAATGGGACATTCTCGCCCCAGCAGGCCGAGCGGCTCCTCGCCGAGCTTGGGGATGCGGCATTCAAGGGGGAGGCGGCCAGCCCCATTGCCCGCGGGATCGGCGGCCTCGAGCTGCGCAAGCTCTATGGGCAGGCGGTGAACGAGACGACGGCCGGGCTCCCGGCGCCCGCTGGGGACATTCTCTCGGGCACGCGCCGGGCCTTTGCGGGCGGCAATGCGCTGATGGAAGGGCTCCGCGAGCCGCAGGCGTTCCAGGGCCTGCCCAACCGGATCATGCTGAACACGCCCGCGCTGGGCCAATACCTGTCGACCAACCGCGCGGAGCTGGAATCCAAGCTCGGTCCCGACGGCTACCGCGCGCTCGCCAATGCGATCCTCGCGGGCGGCCAGGTCGGCACGCGCGACATCCTAGCCCCCGGCTCGGGCAGTCCGCTCGCCGCCCTCGCGCAGGTCTACGGGCGCGGGCAAGGCGGCGCCCCGCAGATCATCGGCTCCGTCCTGCGTACCGGCTTGCCGAACCTCGGCAGCGAGTACACCGGGCGGGCCCCCTTCACCCTCAACCCGCAGATCCAGGCGCTGATGGATTACCTCGGTCTGCGCGGGATGGAGCAGGCGCGCAACGCGGCGCCCCCACCCGCTTACGCTGGGCCGGCCATTCCGATAGGCCCCACCTATGGCCGATGAAGAGAGCGCCATCAGATCCACCCAAGGAGCCCGTTCCCGTGGACAAGGTCGGTCGCGTCCTCCTCACGCTGCTGGAAAAGCAAGGCCTGGCCGTGGTCATCGTGTTCTTCATGATCGGCTGGATCACGGGCTGGGTGCCGTGTCGCCTGTGCGATCAGCACATGGCGCAGGGCCAGGTGATCCAGGCCGCCGACACGGATCGCAAGCAGTTCATCGGCGCGGTGAGCAAGATCGCCGAGGCCATGACCGCGCAGACCGCGACCCTGGCCCGGATCGACACGCGGGACTCCATCTACACGTGCTCGCGGATCACCGACAAGGACGCGCGCGTGGCGTGCATCGAAGTCGCGGTGACGGGACGGTGAGGGCCCATGGCGTAGCGAGTACACGCTTGGGCGCGACCCAACGTATTCCTCGCATCCGCCACGGGTGGCCTTCGGCGCGACGGCACGAGTCGAACGTGCTCTCCCACGATCACGCCGGGGCCGAGAGGAGAATAGCATGACCACCCGGATTGCGCTCCTGGCGTTCGCGTTCTTCTGCGGCGGGTGCCTCGGCAATGGCGCGCTGCTCCAGGACACCTTCTGCAAGGGCAAGGCGACCATCGTCGGCGGGGGAAGCGGCTTCTCGGGGATCAACGGCACCATCGACTGCGGCGACGGCTTCACGTTCGTCTCGGGGACGAAGGGGAGCCAGACGATCATGCAGCCGCCCCCCGCGCCTCCGGGAGAGCCGCCCGTGGTCAACGTGCCCGTCAAGATCGTGCCGCAGACGCTGGCCCCGGTGAAGCCGTGATCGGCCCCGAGGTCGGCGTCCATGCCCCCCTGCCGCCGACCACCACGGAGCAGGAAGACCTCACCCATGCGGGTCAGCGCCGGGTCAACCTGATCTGGGAATACACCCAGGCGTTCATCGCCATTAGCGTGGTCCTGGTGTCGCTGACGGCCGGGCTCATCGCCGTGAAGCAGGGGCGGGAGGTGTCGGCGTTCCTCTCCTTCGTCTGCGGCAACGTCGTCGGGTTTTACTTCTCGCGCACCAATCACGCGGCCATCGGCGGCATCGGCCCCAAGCCCACCGACCCCTACCAAGGGCGGTAACGATGAGCTGGCTCTTCCTCGTGGTGTTCCCGCTGCTGTTCGGCGGCCCCGTCGTGGTGCGCGTCGAGAGCGAGACGGCTGAGCAATGCGCGAAGGTGCGGGCGCTGCTCGTGCGGCAGCTCGAGGACCACCGCAGCAATGCGACGGTCTCGGTCTGCGCCCTCGGCCTCGCCACCGCGGTGCCCCCGAAATGAGCGATGTACTCGGACATCGAGGCCCTCATCCGGCTGCGCTCGGAGATCATCGGGCTCCGGGCGGCGCTGCGGGACGCGCTCAAGCTCGAGCGCTTTTGGAGAGAACGGTCCCTGTACGGGCCGAGCGCCTCGATGCGCGAACACCGGCCGCATCCCCACACCGGCTCGATGCTGGCCCGCGATCGGCGCCGGGCCAAGGAGAAACCGCCGTGAAGGTGCTCGCTGGCCGGGTTCGACACCGGCTGCTCTGGCCTTTTGATCTCGGCCTGCGGAAACCGTTCCGCCCGAGCTTAATTTCAGCTTGCGCTGAAAGCCTTCGCATGTTGGGGGGCCACCCAAGCGTGTCCATCCACGCCGCAGCGAGCGAGGCCATCCTAGCATGACCAGGGAGACACCATGAGGCTGATCCTGCTAGCCGTGCTCCTGCTCGCCGGGTGCGCGTCGCGCCCGTTCCCCGAGCGCCCCGATGTGGCGTTCTACCACCACCCGACGCCGCTGCTGATCCCGCAGGCGCCCGTGCAGCGCCCCGGGATGCGCCCGCTGACGCCCCCGCCCGTCGAGGCGCCCGTGTGCATGACCGACATGGACCACGCGGCGCTGAGCACGTACTTCGACCGGATCGACGCCTGGCGGCACAAGGCGGGGAAATAGGCCATGGGCCAGATCATCATCACCTTCACGGGGCCAACGCCCGCGATCGTCGTCGTCCCGGACGGGCCGCCACCACTTCCACCACCACCGCCACCACCTCCACCGCCGCCACCTCCACCGCCTCCCGTGACCATGCCCTTCGTCTGGCCGCCCGAGTGGCTGGCGCCGCACGACCCCTCGGAGCGGTATCGGTGGGCCTGGCGCATCCCGGGGCGGGAGGACGATGACCCGGCCGGGCGCGTGTACGTGATCGAGGCAGCGGCGGGGAACCCGGCGGGCAGCTCGCACCACAACGCTGGCCTCGTGCAGGCGGGCCCCTTCGTCGGACTGCGGCTCTGGGCCCCGCGGAGCGCGCCGGATGCGATGCTGACCCAAATCATTCAGACAGGAGTCTGGCCATGAGCTTGCTATCGCTGGTCCTCACCTTGGTCGTGATCGGTGTGCTGCTGGGCCTGCTGAACAAGTACGGGCGCCCCTACATCGACGGCAAGTTCATCACCCTCATCAACATCGTGGTCGTGATCGCGGTCGTGATCTGGCTGTTGACCGTGGTCGGGCTCTTGCCCTATGCCGCCACAGTCCCGGTGCCGCGGGTGCGGTAGGTGAGCGACACGCCGCTCGTCAGACAGGCCCGACGCCGGGCATACCAGCGAGGGTGGGAGCGACAGAAACGCGCACAGCTACGCGCAGCGAGGCCTTGGGGAGGAATGCGCCGAGCGCCGATCGTAGATGGTGAAACTACTCGACTCCCCCTCACGAAAGGGCGGTTTGCCCTCATTGACACTACGTCCCTGCCGCTTGTTATGGGATGGAATTGGAGCCTCGCGGAGCGCCACGCAGGAGCATATGCGTGCGGCTCTAGAGGCACAGGCGTTCGAGGGGGCGCGGAGCGCGTCTACCTACATCGTCTCCTCCTCGACGTACCAGCCGGCGTGAAGGTGGACCACAAGAACGGCGACGGCCTCGACAACCGGCTAAAGAACATTCGTCGCGCGACACAAGGCGAGAACAACGCGAACAGCCGGAAACAGCGACGATCGACCTCATCCCTCTACAAGGGTGTCTATTCGCCCCGCGACGCCGCGCGCCGATACAAACGGCCATGGCGGGGGCAACTCAAGCACGAGGGGCGCGTGATCTGGACGCAATGTTTCGCCACTGAGGCTGAGGCTGCACGAGCGTACAACAGCAAGGCTATTGAAGTATTCGGCGAATTTGCCAGGCTGAACGAGTTCGCACCGGCCATAGGCGAAGGTCTACTATCGGATCGGCCGATGGATGCGGTAGGGTAGGACGATACCACCCAAGGAGACCGCCCATGCCCCCGCTACCGCCCGCCTGGCTCCGCGCCCTCGAGCCCGTTGTCGAAGCCCTCGCGCATCGGGGCGCGCAGCTAGACGCCCTTGAGCGCCGGGTGGCGCGCCTGCTCGCCGACAGCCATCTCCAGACGGAACTGCTCAAGCGCCTGGTGCGCCAGGGGCACGACATCGGGCGACTGCACGAGCTCGAGGCCGAAATCACGCAGATGGAAACCAAGGCCGCGCAGGTGACGGCGGCGCTGAAAGATAACCCCTAACTGGAGGATTCCCCCCATGGCTGCAGACCTCGGACCCCTCATCACCAAGATCCAGAACACCGAAGGCGTCCTCGATTCCGCCCTCGCCTACGTGCAGGGCAGTGCCGCCCGCATGAAGGCCGCAGTGGACGCCGCCCTCGCCAACGGGGCGACGGCCGCCGAGCTGGCCCCGGTCATCGCGGAAGTGGACGCCCAGAGCGCCAAGGCGCAGGCCGTCGCGGACGCCATCGTCGCCAACCCGTAGTCCCTCACCGCGCCTCACCCTACGTCAGGCTTACTTCGCGGCGCCCGACGCGGAGATCGGCTCGCCACGGGCCGGTAACATCAGGGGGTGAGGCGCGGCGGCTTCACGCGAAGGCTTGCTGTAAGCGGGCTCGAGCGCGGGCCATCCACGAAGTCGGGCGGCGATCGTGGATCACACCCGTGGCGAAGAGGACCGATTCATCCAGGCGGATGGCGGTGATGCGCTGGAGCATCACGTCGGGCCACGGGATCGACGGGTCCGTGGTGACGATGCAGACCTCGGTCACGACGCTGCCGCGGTCGACCACCCGCACCCGCGCGTGCGGCTCCTTCGGCACGTGGTAGATCACGCCGTCCCAGAGTTGGGACGGGATCGTGTAGGCCCCGCCGTTCTGGATCTTGGCGACGGCATCGCGACCGATCTTGGACTCGAGGAGCGAGAGGGCGCGCTCCAGGACGGCGGGGTCCGGGGCAGGCGCTGGAGGCGCCCCCGCGGGATACCGGAGGATCTGGCCGGGGTCGCCGAGCAGGCCATAGGCGTTCCGGAGCACCTCATCGTACGCAAGGGTGTCGGCCATGCCCGCCGCCCTCAACCGATCCTGCATGTGGGCCGCGTGGTACGCCTGGAGCTGCTGGAGTTGCTGCTGCTGGGCGAGCGTGGCCTGCGCGAGTGCCTGATTCGCGGTGGCCTGCTCGGCGAGCTGCCGGTTGAACTGCTGGTCGAGTTCGTCAATCCCGAGCGCCCGCCGCAAGCCCTCCCAGTCGGTATGGGTGGGCACGGAGAGCTTTACCCGCCCATGAGCTGCGGCATCACGGTGACGGTCGCCTCCGGGCTCAGCGTGCGCGCATCTTCAGGCGCGCGGAGATAGGTCGGTTCCTTCCCCGGCTCCTCCGCGACGACCGCCATTCGCCCGTTCATCTCCTTCTCCAGGGCGGCAATCATGGCGTCGGTGTCCAGCTCCACTTCGGTATGGCCCGTCCGGTCGAGCTTGATGAGTGTCATGGTGTCCTCCCTGCCGGGAAGATACCACGATCCTCCGCGCGGCGTTCCTTCTAGGTACACACCTGGGTACACGTCGCGCCCGGCGTGCAGCAGACCGAGCAGATGACCATCTTCCCGCCGATGTAGGTCGTGATCGTGGTGCATTCGGCGTAGGCCGCCGTGTTCAGGGCCAGCAGGCCCAGGACGAAGCCGCAGATGGCGATGGTCCGACGCATGGCCGATTCTCCTTCTCGGGTGAGGGGTTAGGACAGGACGCGATCGGCCACGAGCCCGGTCAGGATGCCGAGCGCGTAGCCGAGCGCGGCCAGGATGAGCGCGCCGCCGAGCCAGACCAGCCACCGCCACCACCTCATGAGACATCTCCCTCGGGGGCCGCTGCCTCGATTCGACCATGGTCTCGCTCCGTCTCCTGCAGCAATTCCAGATGGCAGACGCCCCCGGGGCAGCAGGCGTACGCATCGTCATGCCGTCGCCGCCGTAGGCAGATCACCCACGGGCGGTGCCTCCTCGATAGGGCCAGCGTGCGGAGGCTACTTTCCGCCAGCCCGTCGACGCTCCCGTATTCTGGGCGACTCCTGGACCGGGGGCAGAGCGGCCGAGGGCGCGGGGGAGTCGGGCTGCTGCGCGTTCTGGAGCCAGCCCAAGTACATCCGAATGACGAACTCTGGGAGCGGGCGACTCTTGTTCCGCTCATGCGTGTCGATCTCGTTATTCCATCGCGACCATTCAGACGGCGATGGATTGACGCGCTCGAAGACCCACAGCTTGAACTCTTCATAGGGCACGCCCAGGAGCCGCGCGGCCTCCTGCACGGTCAGGCGCGGCATCTTCAGATCGCGAGTCTTTCTCGGCATTTGCCCACCTGGCACATTTATTTTTCCTGGGGGGTTGACAGGATGCCACTTGGCACCATATGATCCCCGCATGATGCGTACTGGAACAATACAGTTGCCGCGCAAGCCAAGCAAGCCCCTCCTCGTCAAAGAGACTCACATGTACCGCCGTCGCATCAAGGCCCTCGGCTGGTCACAGAATGAGGCCGCCCGCCAGATCGGCAAGGCGCCCGGCCTGTTCTCGCGCTGGATGCGCGGCGAGTTTTCCTCCGCGCCGATCCGATTGGCGCTCGACGCCCGGCTCGCGGAGGCGGAAGCAGCCGCCGTCGAAGAGTTGGCGACCGCATGAGGGGCGCCTGAGATGGACCGCCGCCCGCTCGCCAAGGTTGAGGCCGCACCAGTTCCGCAATCCACCGAGCCCCATTCGATCCGCTTCACGCCGGACCAGTGGGAGCAGATTGCGGCGCTGGCGCGACGCCGTGGCGAGGAACCCTCTCGGCTCGTCCGTCGGTTGACCCTCATGGCACTCAGCATCGTTCAAGCACAGGCTCTCGCGGAAGCATCTGTTGGGCTTACGGGCACGGGGCGGCTGTAATCCATGAGCACACGATCCACTACGCGCACTACGAAGGATTACGCCGCATGACCTTCACGATCATCGTGGACGCCGACACGAAGCAAGACGCCGCGCAGCCCTACGAGGTGCGCGAGGAAATCGTGCGGCTGCTGGCGGCCACCCAACGCGGCTGGCTGTTCAAGGTGTGGCCGGCGACGAAGACGGAGGCCGACACATGATCTCCCGCAAGTACGCCAGCCGCGCCGACCACGTGGCACCGCCCGAGCCGCCCAGCTATAGCAAGGTCACAATTTTCGCGGGCGACGGCACGACCCTCGTGCGCGAAATCTCGCAGGCCGAGTTGCAGGCGCGCAAGCACTCGCCCGTGCCGATACAGGTGCCCCCGAGCATGTGGATCAAGCGCGACCCGCTCCCGAGCGTGGGCCAGCGGCGGCGCACGAAGATGGAGCGGGACGACTGATGAGCGGGCTGGAGGCGGCGAAATGGGTCAACGAGTTCCTCTGGGGCCTCAGCCCGTGGTCGATTGGCAGCATCGTATGGCTGGTGCTCGGGCTGTACATGCTGACCATCCCGCGCCATCGCGTGGTGATCGAGGACCGGAGAGAGAAGTGATGGGCTGGCTGCTCGCGTGGCTCGTGCTCGGCGCGCTGCTCGCCGTCCCCGTGGCCGCCATCCTGGGCGGCGAGATCGACAAGTGAAGGAGACACCATGAGTGAGATGCGGACGATCACCCTGCTCGGCTGGCTGTTCCTCGCGCTGTCTGGCGGCTACGACCACACGTCGACCATCGTGGCCGGCCCGTTCGCGTCGTTCAATGCGTGCGAGCTGGTGCGGGCGGATCTCGAGCAGGCCAGCCCGTGGATCATCACCACGCCGTGTCGGCGGGTCAACTGAGCCGCCATGACCACCATCATCCTCTCCCCGCTGTCGGTCGCCCTCGCCGCGAAGGTGCTGGGCGACGAGCACAACATCGTCCGCATCACCGAGCACGGCGCGCTGTGTGCCCGCTGCGAGCGGTTGCTGGACGTGCTCGCGTGGGCCGGGCCATGTGCGGGTAAGCCCGTGAGCGTGCCGGTATGAATCAGCGCGGTCGGGACGCGCTCAGGGCGGCAGGGCTCGCGGGGGTGCGACAGATCACGGGCATTCTGAGCGATCGACACGGGGGCCTCTGCGCATTGGGCGTGCTGGCGAAGGCGGCCGGACGTGAGGACAGCTTGTCCAAGGCGTTCGACCTGGACCGGATGGCGTGCTGCCACCTCTGCACGGTCGGGGCGATGCGTGAGTCCTCGCTTCTCGCGCATATGAACGACTGGCACGATCTCGACTTCTTGGGGCTGGCCGAGAAGATGCCCGTCACGGACGCGCCATGATCCGCGAGGTGGCCGTGGTGTTCGTCGGCTTCCCCCTCGTCTGCGCCGTGCTGTATGCGCTGCTCTTGGCGGTGGAACCGTGAGCGCGTACGAAGCCGAGCTGGCGGCCGAGCTTCAGCGCGTGAGCGATGCCCAGCATGCGCTGGCCGTGCGACGCGCCCACGTTGAGACGGCGCTGCGGCTGGCCCGGCAGGGCGTGGGGGAAGGGATCATCAGGGCCACGCTGGAGAGCAAACAAATTATCATCCTCTGTCGTCCGGTGCCCCATGACGCGTCCAATCTCAATCGCTGATCGCATCGAGCGGATGACCCTGCCGGAGCCCAACTCTGGCTGCTTGCTCTGGACGGGAGCGGTCAATTCCAGGGGCTACGGTTCCACCACCGCGGGGCCTGGCAAGCGGGGGACGGTGCAGGTTCATCGTGCCGCATTCGAGTTGGCGCGCGGGCCGATCCCCGACGGACTCGTGCTGGACCATCTCTGTCGAGTGCGGTTGTGTATCAACCCGCATCACCTGGAGCCTGTGACGGAGAAGGAGAATATTCTCCGCGGCAGCGGCGTAGGAGCTATTAACGCTCGGCGCACGCATTGCCTGCTCGGCCACTCCTACGACTCAGTTGATAGCAACGGACGCCGCCAATGTCGCCGATGCGTCCTTCGCCTGATGAGAGAGGGGCATCGAAGGCGGAACCCGCGCCAGCAATGTCGTGAGGGATATGTGAAGCACAGCTTTATCGTGCGCGGCGTCCAGGATGCGCGGAGCCCGGTTTGCGTTCGTTGCGGGGCCGCCCGGCCTACTTACGAGAGACCCGGCAAGAACGTCATCATCCTCGTGCGGCCGGTAGTCGGGAGCGTGGCATGAGCTGGACGGCTGGCGAGGACGCGGCGATGCGCGAATACCGCGAGGAAGGCGCGCGGCGCCTCGCCAGGCATCAACCGAAGGCGGCGCAGGCCGGGCCGAGCCTGCCAGCGACGATGCGCCCCGAGCGAGAAAGGGATCGCGATGACGGCTGAGAACGGCAAACGTACGCCCAAGGCCTGGGCGCTTGCGGCAATCGCGGAAGCGATGGAGGAGGCGCAGCGCCAGGGTGGGCCCCGGCCGCTCGTGATGGCCGCCCTGCTCCATGGCGCGCAGATTCACCTCAGCGAGGTGCAAGAACTCGTGCGCCCGCGACGGGCGAAGAAAGACAAGGAGAGCGCATGAGCACCGATCTGGCCACGCAGGATCTCGCGGGCGTTGTCGAGCAAGTGGTGGTCGGCGGCGACCTGTCCAAGCTGAGCGCGAAGGATCGCCTGAATTATTACGAGGCGATTTGCAAGTCGGTCGGGCTCAACCCGCTGACGCGCCCATTCTCGTATCTCACGTTGAGCGGGCGCCTCGTGCTCTATGCCAACCGCGATGCGACCGACCAGCTCCGCAAGATCAATGGCGTGAGCATCGAGAAGCTCGAGCGCGAGACGGTCGAGGGCGTCTACACCGTGACGGCCTATGCCCGCGATGCCTCGGGGCGCGTGGATAGCGCCATCGGCGCCGTGCCGATCGAGAACCTCAAGGGCGAGGCCAAGGCCAACGCCATGATGAAGGCCGAGACCAAGGGCAAGCGCCGCGTCACGTTGTCCATCTGCGGCCTCGGCATGCTGGACGAGACGGAGACGGGGAGCATCCCGGATGCGCGGCCGGCGAAGATTGACTACGAGACGGGCGAGGTGCTCGAGGGCAACGGGTCGCTGCCGGTCCATACGGAGCCTCCGGCCGAGGGCGACGATGCCCCGCTGAACGAGGATCTGGAACGCTCGTTGCTCCTCGCCAAAGTGAAGGCCTGCGCGGATAAGCTCCGCTACAAGGCCGATGTGCGGGCGAGGCTCTGGGATGACTATGTGGGCGGCGACCCGCGCGCGGCGCCCCTCGAGAAGCTGAACGACCTCTACGCGCACCTCGAGGGCTTAGCGGGCTGATGGCCGCCGCGAAGAAGCCGCCAGGCAAGGGCCTCATCGAGAAGCGCGGACGGCTCCTGCGCTGCCTTGAGGCGCACATCAGCTATCTGTCCACTGTTGCGACGATGACGCCGTGGGAGCCCCGCGCATTCGGGCATGAGCCGCGCCCGCGCCAGACGCCCGAGGAGTGGGCGGCCCGGTGGGAGGCGTATGCGCCGCCGCAGTACGTCTCGCCGAGGGAACGCCCCGCGCTCAAGTACCCCGCGCCGGGGCCCGAGGCCCTCAGCGAGGAGGAGGTGAAGGCCTGGGTGGCTGAGGACGTGTTCGTGCGGAGCGGGCTCAGCGAGAAGACCCAGCGCGCCTGCGCGTTCATTGCCACCTTCCGCCCCGGGTTGCGTAGTGCCTAGCCCCTCCCTCACCATGCCCCCGCGCCAGGTCGCCCCGGAGCGGCCTACTCTGCGCCGGGGGTGGAACAATATGCGACTCAGCAAAGCAATGGACGAGTTCCTGGATGACTGCCGCACCCGCAAGCTGTCCGCGGTCACGGTGTCGAGCTACGAGGGCGATCTGCGCCACCTCGTGGCGCTGGCCATGGTGCTCAGCAATGACAGCCTGACCGGCTTCACGGAGGAGCTGGTGGCCGCCTACTTTGCGGCCTGCGTGAAGAAGGGCAATAGCGTGTCCACCCTGCGGACCAAGAAGGCCTCGGTCGTGGAGTTCGCGCGCTTCTGCCTCAAGCGGCGCTATCTGCCCTTGGACCCCACGATCAACGCGCCGCGCTACCGGCTGCCGTATCGCCTGCCGCGCCCCTACACGAGCACCGAGCGGGCGAAGCTCATGGCGCTCACGGAAACGGACAAGGAGGTGGAGCGGCGGGAGCAGGGCAAGCGGGTGCGGGCGTGGGTGCGCATCCCGCTCCCGCCCGCCGAGGCGATGCTCCGCGCCGTCCTCTATCATTCTGCGCTGCGGATCGGGACCATCATGCGGCTGCGGCTCGAGGACATCGAAGCGGGCCAAGGCGGCGACCTCGGCACGATTCGAGTCGTCACCAAGGGCAACCGCGAGATCGAGGTGCCCATCGTCCCCGAGCTGGCGGTCTTGCTCAGCGACTACATGATCGAGCACACCGATCTTCGGCCCAAGAGCTTCCTGCTCAGCCGTCGCCATGGCCTGCCGTGGACGGTGCGGATGGCGCAGCGCATGGTCACAGGATGGGGGCGCGCGGCGGGCGTGCCGAACGCCACCGCCCACCGATGGCGCCACACGGCGGCCGGGGAATTACTCGAGACCGGCGCCACCCTGGAGGAGACGCAGCAGTTTCTCGGGCACGCCAATATTGCCTCCACGCAGGTCTACCGGCGCGTGACGAGCAAGGCGGTGGGCGAGGCGGCACTCCGACGGGCCCTGCTGCTGCGCCCGGCCGACGACCCGCCCGTCCGGTGAGTTACTCAACACATGTGCCTGGCATACTGCGACGCCATACTCTGCACGATCCGGCGCGGGCGCTGGAACCCGCATGAATAGGGCTACGACGCGGTAAGACCATTCCCGAGAGTAACAAGTTCCCGGAGGAAATGATGCGGAAAGCCAGCGAGTTAGGCCCAGCCGATTCCGGCGGTGGCGCGCCGGTAGAGTATGCGCGGCCGGGTGGGACTCCACCGCGCGTGGTGGGCTATGGTGGCGCGCACGGACGGGTGCGTCGGCGCTTCGGCAAGGCGTCCGACTACCCATGCGCGCGGCGGTGTGGGGCTCGAGCGCAGGCGTGGGCCTACCGCCATCTGGTGGCGCCAGTCGAGCGACGGCAGGCCTCGCGGGAGGGATATGCCTACTCCACGGACCCGGGCGACTACATGGCGCTTTGCCGGCGCTGCCATGCTGAGCTTGATGCCAAGTTCCCCTCCCGGCCGCCATCGCCCGCCGAATCATGACCGCCAGCGCCCCGCAGCGCCGCGAGCGAGACATCCAGCGCAGCATTCTCGCTTTGCTCCACGCCCGCGGCGTCGTCGCCTGGCCGATGAATCGCGAGGCTGGCGTGCGGCGGGCGCTCGGCAACGCGCGGACCACGGCACGCATCGGCGGCCCGGGGTTCGCGGACATCGTGGGCATCCTGCCTATCCGTGTCGTCCGTCGGCAGATCGGGATGATGGGCACGAATGACGAGCTATTGAATGGCCGCTTCCTCGCGATCGAATGCAAGGCCCCGAAGGCCCGTACGGCTAAGCGGCGTGCCCTCGCCCAAGCCGCGTTCGGCGCCGTCGTGACGCAGGCCGGCGGGCTCTACCTGCGCATTGACCCGACGGGGACCACGACAGCGTGTGAGCAGGTCTGCGCCGCGTTCGGCTGGCCCTACGGCCCCATGACCGCCCTCGGCGGCGGGCGCCGGCGGGAGGCGCGGTGCTGACCTATGGATCACTGTTCTCAGGCGTGGGGGGCTTCGATCAGGGCCTCGACCACGCCGGGTGGACGTGCGCGTGGCAATGCGAGCTTGACCCCTTCTGCGCCCGCGTCCTCGCCGAGCGCTGGCCCGGCGTTCCTCGACACGGAGACATCCGGGCCGTTGCGCACCCACATGCGACCGGGGAGCAACAGCTTGAGCGGGTTGACCTACTCGTCGGTGGATTCCCCTGTCAAGGCGCCTCCGTTGCCGGGAAGCGACTCGGGCTCGCCGACGACAGAACCGCGCTCTTCTGGGAGATCATCCGCGTCCAGCAAGTCATCCGCGCGCCGTGGGCGCTCCTTGAAAACGTCCCAGGTCTGCGCTCTGTTCGGTTCGGACACGACTTCGCTACATGCCTTGCCGCGCTTAAAGAACTCTGGCCTGTGGTCGGATGGCGGACTTTCGACTCACGATTCTTCCACGTCGCCCAGCGACGCGAGCGAGTGTTCTTTGTCTGCGGTCCTACAGAAGCGGGTGTCGCCTCGGTACTCTTTGAGCCCGAAGGCGGCGGCGGGCATCCTGCGGCGCGCGGCGAAGCGGGGGCGGGCGTTGCCGGTCCCCTTGGCGGCGGCGCTTACGGCGCTGGCCGACGCGACGAGGATGATCCCAACTTGATCGTGGACACAACGCAGATCACCAGTGCGAAGAACTACAGCAACCCGAAGGCGGGTGACCCCCGCCACCCGCTGGCCGAGGGGGCGCATCCGCCGCTGCTGGTCTCCGGGCTGCTCGCCAAGACCAATGGCGGCTGGCGCATGGGCGCCGACGAGGCGGCCGGCGGGATGCTCACGGTCACGCACGCGCTCTCGGCCGAGGGTCACGACGCCAGCGAGGACGGCACGGGGCGGGGGACGCCACTCATCCCGATTCAGTACGTGGAGCAGTGGGGGCGCGACAAGCGACAGAATGGCGTCGGCATCGGCGAGGAAGGGGCACCGTCCTTCACCCTGGACGCGAGCTATCCGCACGGGGTCGCTGGCGGCTCGCTGGTGCGCCGATTGACCCCCGTGGAGTGCGAAAAATTGCAGGCGCTGCCCCCAGGTTGGACGTGTCTTTGTACGCCGCTCACGCGCTATGCCGAGGACGAGGATGCCGCCGCGCTCACCTGCACGTGCCCCGACTCGCCGAGGTATCGCGCGCTCGGGAACGCAGTCACGGTAAGCGTCATCGAATGGCTCGGGCATCGCCTGAAGGCCCTCGCCCAGGACCGGCGGGAGGCGCGGCGTGGGACGTGAGGCGCCGCGCTGCCAGTGTGGGTGCGGACTCGCGGCGCCCTTGGCTCGGCGGACGCGGCGCCGGGCGGGCTATCGCAAGGGCGACGTGCTCCGGTTTCGCCGCGGGCACGCGCACCGACTCGGCCACGGCTACGGCACCGCCGCCGGGTATCGCCGGCCATGACGCGCCCGATTGTGCTGCTCGGCGAGACGCGCAGCCGGGACTTGCTGCGGCAGATGGCCGCGCTCGGGTGGGGCCGCATGTGGACCACGAAGGTCCCCGTCGTGGCGGACGACGAGCCGTGGGGCTTCGACAACGGGGCTTTCAGCGCGTGGTCGCACGGACAGCCGTTCCCCGCGGGTGGCTTCGAGGCCCGGCTCGCGGCGGCGGTGAAGCTCCCGACGCCTCCGATCGTCGCCGTCACCCCAGACATCGTGGCCGATGGTGCGCGGAGCCTGGAGTTCTCGCTGGAGTGGCGCAGCCAGCTCCCCGACGCCTGGCCGTGGTTCCTAGCCGTCCAGGACGGCATGGAGGCCGACGACGTAGCGGATGCCTTGCCTGCCTTCGCCGGGCTCTTCCTGGGGGGCTCCACGGCGTTCAAGCGCACCGCGCCGCAGTGGGCGACTCTCGCGCATGCTGCGGGCAAGCGCTTTCACTACGGCCGGGCGAGCCTCCCGCGCCGGGTCGACCATGCCATCCGCGTCGGGGCGGATTCGCTCGACACCGCGTTCCCGCTCTGGACCACGGAGCGCTTCGAGGAGTTCGTCCGCCACTGGCAGCATGGGAGCCCGCAAATGGGATTGCATGAAACGATCTGCATCGCGGGGCCCGAGGGGGAGTGGTTTTGACCGCCGTCCGCGCCGCCTGGACCCGCCTGAGCACGTGGATGGCCGACTACGAGCGCCCCGTGGGCCCCCCGATGCTGGGCGTGATCCCGAGCACCCTAGCGGCGGATCGGGCGGTGGTGGAGGCGTATGTAATGACCGAGCCAGCGGGGGACGTGGCGGCGGCGGTCGAGCGGCTGAAGGAGGTACTTGCGATTGCCAGGCGTTCTCGCGGAGCCGTCTCAAAGAGCGTCTATGTCCAGGCTGACGCCGACCTCGCCCTGCTCGCCCAGGCTACCGCCACCGAGCGGGTGCGGGCGGTGACGAAGCTGCTGGCTCTTCACGAGGAGTGCGATGACGATGTCCCGTGCTCAATCTTGAGCGACCTTCGCGCCCTGCTCGCACCTCCGGCACCCGCGCCATGAGCCACCCGGCCGGGGCGTGTGATGGCGGGCTGGCGGACATTCGTGTGCCCGATACCGCTACTCATGTGATGGGGGAAGACAATGTACCTATATCGCGCATTTGACGGGGATGGGGCGCTGCTCTACGTCGGCGTGGCGAAGAACTGGGCGGCGCGCTGGGCCAGCCACGCCACGAACGCCGCGTGGTTCCCCGAGGTGGCGCGGCTCGAGCTGCAGCGCTTCGCCAACCCTGACGACGCGATCGCGACCGAGCGGAGCCTGATTGCCGCCGCGCAGCCGCGCCATAATCAGCGCGCAGGAGGCGGGGGTGTCATGGGCCTGGACCGCCGCGGCCTTCGGTGTCCCGCGTGCGGCACATTCTACTCGCGCAGCCTCGATCCGCTCTGGCTTCGCGGGACGGGCGTGCCGTTCTCGCCGGTGGTTGATCTTGGGACGGTCTGCGGCGATCGCGCGGGCCTCGAGGAGGTGCCCTGTCGCGGTGTGCTCACCTACGCCTGAGCGCCCCGCGATGGCGTCCATGTTCCACCCGTTCTATGCGACGCTCTGGAACGACGACAAGCTCGAGGGGGCGAGCTTTGAGGGGAAAGCCTTCTTCGGCTACCTCTTCACCAACGAGCGGGTGCGCCCGAGCGGCATCTATCGCGTGACGGACGCGCAGCTCGCCGGGGATACGGGCTTGCCCCTGGCGCGGGTGCGCGGCTACCTCGCCGACCTGATCGGCCGGCGCCTCATCGTGCGGGATGGGGCCTGGCTGTTCGTGGTGGGGTACTTCAAGCGCCAGCCGAAAGGGCCGTGGCTGCTCAAGGGCGTGCATGCCGATCTCGAGGCGTGCTCGTCGTCGCCCGTGCTCGAAGCGTTTCGCGTGAAGTATCCACTACATGACCAACAGGTGGTCCGACGGTTGACGCACCTGTCGGGCAACGGGTGCCCTACAACGCAACGCAATGCAGTTACAACGCAACTCAACGGTGAAGCAGGGCATCGTGCCTCGGCCACGGCCTCGGCCAGCCCGCCCACAAGCAGCTTCGCGATCCCGTCGCAAATCCTTCACGCTCTCGAGCGTGCTCCACGGCTCGGCGCCGTGGCCCCTCTCCGCGCCCCCGCCTGGTGGCAGGCGGAATTACGTGCCAACCCTGGCGTGGAGCTGGATCGCGAACTGCTCAAGGCAGAGGCCTATCTCGTGGCCCATCCGGAAAAGCACTACCGCAAGCTCGGGACGTTCCTGCACGGCTGGTTTGGCCGCGCCGACCGACCCGAGGGGAGACCACCATGAGTACCTCGACCGATTGGACCTGTGGCTGCCGCGCGGTCAATGCCGGCGCGGCGGTGTGGTGCGAAGCGTGCGGCCAGCAACGGCCGGATCGGGCCAGCCGCGGCGCGCCCAAGCTGCCCGAGATGCAGCACCCCGCGCGCCTGCCGACCTACCCCGAGCCCAGCCCGGGCGACGACGCGCTGATCCGCGCCGAGATCGCCCGCGGGCGCGCCCTGCTGGGCCTGCCGCCGACCCCGACGGCGCCTGAGCGGCCCACCCCCGCGCGCCTGGGCCTGGCGATCGACCCGGCCATCCGCGCGGAGCTGGCCCGGCGCAATGCGGCCGGCCCCGAGCCCGTGGGCGCCCTGCTGGGGCGCGTGCTGAAGGCGCGATGATCTGGCGCTGCTGGTGGCCGCGCGGCCACGCCTGGGGGCCGTGGGCGTTCTTCGCGCGCCTCGATGGCACGTGGGAGCGCCAGCAGCGCGTGTGCGAGCGATGCGGCCGGATCGCGCGGCGGTGGGCCTAGGGCGTGGGCGGCTGCCGCCCCGTTGCGCTCGCTCTGGTCACCCATGCCTCCAGTTCGGCCCGAGATTGGGCGAGGAGCGCCCGCTGCGTCATGCGCAGGCTCGGGAAATCACCCGTGGCCTTCTTCCGCGGCCGCTGGGCGTTCACCTTGGCCGCCGCGGCCTTCTTCGAGCTCGTGCTCTGGTCGCCGGCGCGCCCTGTACAAGCAGCGCACGAGAGGGGGCGGCCACACGTGGGGCAGGCGGGCGGCTCAGGCATACGCCGTCCAGCGGTCGGCCTTGGGGGTCCATGGGCTCGCGCTGGAGTAGCTGGTCAGATGCACGCAATCACCCTGGCCAATGCGCTTGACCATGGCGGGTCCGGTGAAGTGATCGGCCAGCGGCCAGCACGAGCCGGTCATGTACTGCTCGCCGTCCACGCTGCGCTGCGCGATCGGGCGAATCTTGACCGTTTTGCGGCTCGCCGAGACCGCGACGACTTGGTAGTAGTCGATGTTCGTCTGGTCGTAGCCCCACATGCTCATCAGCACCGTGCCGGGCTCGAGCGTGGTCTGGTAGCTGGTGCGCTCCTTCCGGCGGGTAGCCATGTACTCGGCGTGTCCGCGACGCCCGGCGAGGAACTGCTGGCAGGCCTCGATGGCGCGTCCCATGTCCCGATAGCGGTAGTGATGCGCGGGCGTGCCGGCGGTGCCCGCGAAGGCGATGCCGAAGGCGCGCCCGGCCTCTTCGTAGGCCATCGCGAGCGAGCCGTCGGGCAGGGACTCGGAGAACGCGGGGGCCGTGATGCGGTGCAGGTAACTGGCGCGGGAGGCCGCGCGCTTGTCGGGCGTGTCGAGGCGGTAGCCCATGGCTCAGGCCGCCTTCACCGCCACGCGCTTGGGCGTGGCGGTGGCGTACAGGCAGGCGCGGTGCAGGCAGATGAGCCCATTGGAGCGCTCGCCGCAGGTTGGGCAGACATAGACGATCAGCCGGTACGTATTCATGGCTCAGGCCGCCTGCTCGCACTGCCCGATGGCGTGCGCGTAGTAGAACGCGGGGGCGCCCATCCAGGCCTGCCCGATGCGGACCCGATATGCGGTGACGGCATCGGGGTAGATGGTGCGGTGGCACTCGACACAGGGCGTGCAGGCCAGCAGGCGATGCTGGCCGCGATTGCTCCGGCGCTGGTACGTGGTAGGGTTCGGGGTAGCCATGATCTGATCCTCCAGGGATCGGGTTGGGGTGGATGGACGGGCCGGAGCGTGGTGGACGCCATGCTCCGGCCCGTGGCGCATCTCTAGGCCTCCGCGCTCGCCTTCGGGCATCGGCCCGGGTGGGAGTCGCGCAACTGCCAGTTCTGGCACTCCGGGCAGAAATAGGCCCGCGCCTGCTGCTCCGCGCGCATCCGCTCGACGTATTCCAGCATCGCTCGCTCGGTCATCGTGGCCTCCTTGGTCGCCGTCTGTGTGTCCATGACGAGAGAATAACCCGAGCGCTTGGGTTTGTCAAGCGGAATCTTTCGGGGGTGCATCCTTCTTCGGCCGCCCGCCCTTGGCGCCATTGGCCCGTGCGGCTGCCGCCTTCGCCGGGGTCGTCGTTTTCCCCCCACGCTTGCCCAGCGCCACCGCCCACGCATGCTTGCGGACCATGGCTAGGGCTCCTCGGGCGGATGGAGCCACTGCGCAGGCGGGCGGAGATGGTTGCATCTGGCACAGACCGGGGCGACCTCAAGGGGCCGCGCATAGTCCCGGTGATCGTAGGCGGTGGCGGGTTGCCCGCAGTCCTCGCACGGGATCGCGCCATCCAGGAGCGCCAGCCGACCCGAGCGCTTCGCCCAGAAGACTTGGGCATGCGCTCGATCCCGTCCCTGGCGCTGTTGTCGTCGACAGCCCGCACACGCACATAGCTCGCTCATGGCCAGGACAATAAACCCAAGCGCTCAGGTCTGTCAAGGGTCGCCGCGCCGCGCGTCATGCGGAGAGACTCTTACACTAGTGTGCTTCTATCGCCTCCAGAAGCCTTACACCTTACTGCCGGTAGGCGCCCTGGAATGGTCTCGCGACGCGCCCAGGTATCGCCCCGCCGATCCCGCCCCTCGCGTTTCCCTTGCCTTGCCGCCCCCGCCCGTGGTATCGCTGACGCCATGGCGCCGTCTGCCGTGTCTGTCGTCGCCCAAGAACGCGAGCGAGCCCGCCCGGGCCCGCCGATCCCCGCCGATTGGCGGGAGCGCTACCTCGAGCATGTGCGCACCCACGGGCACTACGCCCTGGCGGCTCGCAAGGCCGGCGTATCGCCCAAGACGGCGGAACGTGAGCGCCACGCTGATCCTGACTTCGACGCCGAGTGCCGGGAGGCGCGCGAGGAAGCCGCCGACGGGATCGAGATCGACATGCTGGACAGCGCCCGGCGTAGCGATAACCCCGCCGGCTTCATCGTGCGGCTGAAGGCGCTGCGGCCGCACGAGTACATCGAAAAGCACGCGGTCATGAACTTCACGGTCACGACGGAGCTGGAGAGCGCGGATGGCTTGCAAGCGCTCCAGGCCATGTTTGACACGATGCGCCCCAGCACCCAGGCGCTGATCCAGCGCCGGGAGGCATCGAGCGCGGAGGCCCGCATGCTCGGCAGCGCTGGGGAGACAGGCTTAGCGCCGCCCGCTCTCGCGTCCCCGCCAGCCACCCCGGAGCAGCCCGCGTGACGCCTCCCGACCCGGCGCAGAACTATGGTTATGCGCTGGGCATGCAATATCAGGCACTTACGCAGCACATGAGGCGGGGATGGGTCCGCTAGGGAACTGTAGCGAGGCGGAAACGCGCCGGGCGGCCTCCGATGGCCCGGCCGCAACCGTCGAGGCTGCAGGAATCCTGTTCCTCGGTGGGGCGCGGGCACGAGCCTCCCTTGAGGGCGTGCCCCTCGCTGTCCCACAGATTTTTTCAGCAGGGGAAAGGGGCGGCGCGTGACGACGTGTTCGCGCTGCGGGGTGGAGCAGCCGCTGAGCGCGTTCGCGCCTGACAGGCGTCGATGCCGGGCCTGCGGGAGGGCCTACATGCGCGCTCGGCGAGCGGCGGGGCTGACGCAGGCCGCGGATCGGGCCCGATATCACGCCTCCGCACGGAAGCGCGCGGTCGTCGCGGCCAACACGAAGCGGTGGAAGGCCCGCAATCCCGAGAAGGTCGAGGCCGAGCGGATTGTGGCCGAGGCCATCAAAGCCGGGGCACTCACGCGCCAGCCCTGTCAGGTGTGCGGGGGGAAAGCCCACGCGCACCACGCGGACTACAGCGAGGCGCTCGAGGTGCAGTGGCTCTGCCCCCTCCATCACGCGCGGCAGCACGTGGCCGAGGGGCGCCTGGATCACCTCCGGGCCACGGCATGACCCCCGCGCGCGTGCCCGCGACGACGTGCCCGCATTGCGGCACGCCGCGCCGCTGCTGCGCGAAGGGGGCGCGATGAACCGCCCCGCGCTCGAGGCGCTGCGGGACGAGTTGAATCATCCGCACGGCGTGGGATGCGACCAGACGGGCGAGGAGCGGATGCGCAAGATGCTGGACGCGCTGCTCGCCCCCGACGACGCCCAGGAGCGGGCGTTCATCGCGGCGCAGGAAGCCCGCGACCCGCGGGCGAACGAGTCGGCATGACCGCGCGCCAGCAGCGCGCCCTGTCCCTGGCGCGGGCGATCGCCGATGGCACCGGCCCCGTCGTGGTGATGGCGCCCACGGAGGCGGACGCCGCCGCATTGCTGGCCGAGGTGCGCCGCGCCCTGGAGGATCTCGGCCCGGTCCCGGAGCGCCCCCGATGACGGACGCCGATCTCGCGCGCTGGGAGGCGCAGGAGCAGCGGTGGCACGAGCGGGCCCTGCTGGACTCCTCGTTGCCGGTGGACGTGACGCTGGCCCTCCTCGCCGAGGTGCGCCGCCTGCGGGCTGCGCTGGAACAGGTGCGCGAGCGCGTGGAGCGCGGACGCGCCGATTGGCTCGCGCTCGGCCCCGACCATGGCGTCACCGACTCGCCGCTCCTCGCGCTGATTGCGGAGGCCCTGACCCCAACGACCTAACTTCCCGCGCACCGGGGCGCCGGCCAGCGCCGCGGGCCTACGAGCTGAGCGAGACGCCCTTCTCCGTACGGGGGGAAGGGCGTTTTGCTTTGCGCGGGCGCACGAAGGAGCCGAGTGGCCGTCCAGACGCTCACGAGCAAGAAGACGACGCCCGACGCGGCGACGCGCGCGGGGATGCGCCTGGCGTGCCAGCTCGATCTGTACGTGCTCGCCAAGGCGGTGCTGTTCCGCCACCTCACGCCGAATCTGCTCACCGATGCGCTCCACGGGGCGCTCTGCGACTTCCTGCACACGACGCCCTACGACGAAAATCTCTATCTGCTCTCGCGCGGCTTTTTCAAGTCCTCCATCATCACGACGACGGCGGTCATCCAGCGCATCCTGGCCGACCCCGCCAATCCCTTGTGTCAGGCGCGGTGGCGCGGGCGCGTGTGCGGGCCCAACACGCGCATCCTGATCGCCAGCAACAAGGGCGAAAACGCCGACGACTTCCTGACGGGCATCAAAGGGCATCTGGAATCCAACGAGCGGCTGCTGTGGCTCTTCCCCGACATCCTGGTGCGCGATCCGCAGCGCAACGCGCGCGAGTGGACGCAATCGGCGATCACCGTGACGCGCAGTCGGCGCGATCTGCGCGAGTCCACGATCCAGACCATCGGCGTGACGGGCGAGCTGACGAGCAAGCACTACGACCACGGCGTGTTCGACGACATCGTGGGCAAGGAGAACAGCGCGAGCAAGCCCGAGCGCGAGAAGGTCTGGGACTTTCTCATGAAGGCGCGGCCCCTGTTCGATCCCGGCAGCACGAAGGACTACATCGGCACGTGCTGGCACTATGCGGATACCTGGGCGCGCCTCAAGGCCCAGCGGGCCCGCGGCGAGATCAAGCTGGGCCTCTACGAAGTCCCGTGCTGGCGCCCGACGACGGCCCGCCCGCCCGATGACCCGCAGGTCCTCGACGGCACGGCGGGCTTGGTCCCCGGGCATGGGTGGGTCGCGGTCACGTTCCCCGAGCGCTTCTGCCTCGAGCGCCGGGATGCCGACGACCGGCGCCTGGAGCTGCTGCCCGAGCGCCGCCAGGCGCCGTCCAACTTCAACGCGCAGTACCTCCTCGATCCCTCCAGCGCGGATACCGCGCATCTGCCGCGCCTGGACCCGCAGGGCGAGGGCTACCTGCACATCGCGGACACCTCCCCGCCGCTCGAGGACCTGTGGGTCGCGATGTCGGTCGATCCCGCGCAGAGCCTGCACGCCTGGGCCGACTTCTCGGCGATCGCGGTCGGCGGCTTCGACCGCCGCGGGGATCTCTGGCTGCTGGAATTGTGGCAGGGCAAGCGCGACGACGAAGGGCTCGTCCGGCGCATGTACGATCTGCACGCCCGCTTTGCCGCGCGCGGCGCGCCGTTCAAGGCGATCGGCTTCGAGGCGGTGGGGTTCGCCAAGAGCTATCGCCACGTGGTCACGATCGAGGGCGACCGGCGCGGCTACTACCTGCCGATCCGCGCCTTCGAGCGCGACACCAAGGTGACCAAGCAGGTGCGCATCGGCGGCATCCAAGGGCAGTGGATGGGCCGGCAGATCCACGCGCTCGCGTCCTGCGAGGCCCTGGCCGATTTCGTGGACCAGGCCGACAAGTTCCGCATGGACGCCGACAACGAGCACGACGACCTGCTCGATGCCGTGGCCGATCTCTACCAGCTCCGCGGCCGGCCGAGCGAGAAGGCCGACCCCTTCGCGGGCGACGAGCTGGCCTTTCGCGCGCGCTGGGAGCAGGAGCTGCGCGCCAAGCAGCCCGAGCTGGACGCGATGAGCCTGCGCGTGGCGTGGCATCACCATCAGGCGCGCGTGGCCCGCGAGGCCGACGAGGAAGCCCGCGCGCTCGCCGGCGCGGGGATGGGCATGGGAGGCCAGGAGCTATGGAGCTGACCACGATCGCGGGCGCCGAGACGCGGGAACGGATGCTGCTCGACGCCAAGAATCATTGGGCTGACCGCGCGCGCCAGGCCGAGGCGGATCGCGACGCATTCAAGGGGCGGTGGGAGCGCGCCGAAGCCGAAATCACGCTCCTCCGGAACACCATCAAGACCGCGCCCCAGCATGACCATGGGTACTACGGGCGCCATCACTGCTCGCTCTGTGCGGTGCTGAAATCGCCCGCCACACGGGAGACGCCATGAAGTGGTTCGTCACCGACGCGCAGCTCGCGCAGATGCGGCTCGCCATCGAGCAGCAGGCTCTCCGCATCATCGACGAGCGCGCCGCCGCTGACCACGCGCGCCACATGGGCGAGATCGCGCGCCTGCGCGAGGACCGCGAGAAGGAGCTGGCCCGCCTCGTGGACCCGACCGGGCCCCTCGTGGCGCACTATCGCGAGGAAGTCACGTTCTGGCGCAAGCAGTTCCTCGCCGAGCGGCAGCGCGCCGACATCGCGCTCGATCAGTGCCGCGTGACGCATCAGGGCATCGGCCCGGTGAGCCTGCCGCCGCGCGAGGACCGCTTGCCCCGCGAGATGGAGACCCTCTTCCAGACGAACCCTGAGCTCGCCGCGATGGGCTCGACGGACGGCGTGTGATGCGGCGTCCTCTCGCTCTCCTGACGCCGGCCGAACGGGACATCCGTCGAGCGGCATCCCGCGAATATTACCTGAGGAATCAGGAGAGAAAGATTGCCTATGCGCGGGCCCGCAGGGCCGCCTATCCGATGAGTGCGGAACGGAATAGCGCCAGGAACGCGGCCTATCGCGCTCGCTACCCAGAGCGCGCCCGGGAGTCGACGGAGCGGTGGCGGGCGAGGAATCAGGAGCGCTATAGGGCGGCATCTCTAACGCGGACAAAGGCGTGGCAGGCCGCACATCCCGTCGAGCATCGCGCCTACACCGTGCAGTATCGGCTCGCGCACCCGAAGGCCTCGCGAGAATGGCTCGCGCGCCATCCCGGAAAGAACGCCCTGTATCAGCGTCGCCATCGGGCCCGGAAGCTCGCGGCGACCGTGGAATTGTTCACCGTCGCCGACTGGACGGCGCTCTGTGAGATGTACGGTCAGCGCTGCGCGTACTGCCTGCGGCGCGTGAAGCTGACGCAGGATCATATCCAGCCGCTCTCGCGCGGGGGCGCGCATACCCTCGAGAACATCGTCCCGGCGTGTCACGCCTGCAATGTCCGGAAGAATGCACAGCCGCTGCTCGCGTGGCTGTTGCGCGGAGCCTAAGCGATGGCCCTCGACCAGATGCCCGGTCCCAGCACCGCCACAACGGCACCAGCGGACGCGCCACTCGGCGCCGCCACGTCACCGTACGATCTGACGCCCGAGAATAAGGCCACAGCCCTGGCGTTATTCAAAGAGAAGTATGACAAGTGGAATACTTCGGCACGCACCTCGCATTGTCGGCTGGCCTGGCGGAACATATTTTTCAAGCGCGGCTGGCAGTGGATCGT
>Ga0207709_10000351_pt1 | contig 47249 bp, 46 predicted proteins | sample KBSM34metaG_FD_184397 | JGI IMG/M metagenome (GOLD analysis project Ga0207709, IMG submission 184397) | Miscanthus rhizosphere microbial communities from Kellogg Biological Station, Michigan, USA - KBS M3-4 metaG (SPAdes) (version 2) | ecosystem: Host-associated > Plants > Roots > Rhizosphere >...
CCAGTTCGGTGGTGGTTGAAATTGCGCCCCGTTCTTGTCTGCGAGCAACAATCGCCTTTGCAATCTGAACAGCAAACCGTTCTTCGCCATAGTCACGGATCACCTCTGCAATTTGTTGAAGTTCGGCCGTTGCCAGCCACTCGGCCACGCTCTCGCCGCGCGTGGTGTCCATGCGCATGTCGAGCGGACCGTCGAAACGAAAACTGAAACCGCGCACCGGGTTGTCGATCTGCGGCGAACTCACGCCCAGATCCATCAGCAAGCCGTTGACGCTGGCGTCGGGCAATTCGCCCAGCGAGCGGAATCCCTGGTGGCGGATAGAAAAACGCGCATCCGAGATGCGCGCTGCTTCGGCCACCGCTTCTGCATCCTTGTCGAATGCGATGAGCCTGCCTTCCGGCGCCAGCCGCGCGAGGATGGCGCGCGCATGTCCTCCGCGGCCGAAGGTGGCGTCCACGTACGTGCCCGTGGCTGCCGCGCTGCCGGAAAGAAGGGCTTCCACCGCCTCGTTCAACAAGACGGTCGTGTGGGTCAGGGGGGTGTTCACGGGGCTCCTCAGAACGCGAAGTCCTGAAACACATCCGGCATCTCGCCCTGGGTGGCCTCGGCCTCCTTGGCCTCGTACGTCGCCTTGTCCCAGAGTTCGAAGTGGTTGCCCATGCCCAGCAACAGCGTCTCGCGGTTGATGCCGGTGGCGGCGCGCAGCTCGGGCGACACCAGCACGCGGCCGGTGCCGTCCATCTCGACGTCCATCGCGTTACCGAGGAAGACGCGCTTCCACCACTGCGCCGACATCGGCAGCGCAGCAATGCGTTCGCGGAATTTTTCCCATTCGGGACGGGGGAACACCATCAGGCATCCATGCGGATGCTTGGTGATCGTGAGCTGGCCGCCTGCCGTGGCGCTCAGGACGTCGCGATGCCGGGTCGGCACGGAGAGCCGCCCCTTGGCATCCAGACTGAGCGATGAAGCGCCTTGAAACACGACCACGAAACCCCTGTGGTGGGAGGTGCCGCGACACCCGGAAGGGGCGTTGCCCGCACTTTTTCCCACTTAACTGCACTTTTTTCCACTGTAGCAGGAAACACTTGCGACGCAACTGGGGCTCGGGGGTATTTTTTGTAATGGAATCAACGACTTAGCGCCGATTTCCAAACTTGGAAATCGGCGAATTGTGTTGAAAATGAAGTACTTAGCTCACGCAGTGAAAGTGATGCGTGAAGGACGACCCCGTTACAGGGGCCGAGGGAGGCGGCTTCAGAGGATGAAGCGCGAAAGGTCTTCGTCGTGACTTAGTGCCGCGAGGCGCTCGTCGACATAAGCGGCATCGATGCGGACCGTCTGGCCCTCGATGCGGGTGGCATCGAAGCTTACCTCATCGAGCAGGCGCTCCATCACGGTCGACAAACGGCGCGCGCCGATGTTCTCGGTGCGCTCGTTCACCTCGAAGGCGATGGCCGCCAGCCGCGTGATGCCGTCGGGCGCGAAGTCGAGCGTCACGCCTTCGGTGGCCAGCAGCGCCTGGTACTGCTTCACGAGCGACGCGCGGGTCTGCGTGAGGATGCTCTCGAAGTCCGCCACCGAGAGCGATTGCAGCTCGACGCGGATCGGAAAGCGCCCCTGCAGCTCGGGAATGAGGTCGCTCGGCTTGCTCAGGTGGAAGGCGCCGCTCGCGATGAACAGCATGTGGTCGGTGCGCACCACGCCGTACTTGGTCGACACGGCCGTGCCCTCCACGAGCGGCAGCAGGTCGCGCTGCACGCCCTGGCGCGACACGTCGGAGCCCTGCGCTTCGCTGCGCGTGGCGACCTTGTCGATCTCGTCGATGAAGACGATGCCGTTCTGCTCGGCATTGGCGATCGCCTGCGCGCGGATCTCGTCCTCATTGACCAGCTTGGCAGCCTCCTCGTCGATCAAGAGGCGCATCGCCTCGGCGATCTTGAGCTTGCGCGTCTTGCGCTTGCCGCCGCCAAGCTGGCCGAACATGCCGCGCAGTTGCTCGGTCATTTCCTCCATGCCGGCGGGGCCCATGATCTCCAGCGGCGCGCGGGTTTCGGCGAGGTCGAGCTCGATTTCCTTGTCGTCGAGCTGGTGCTCGCGCAGCTTCTTGCGGAAGGCCTGGCGCGTCGGGTTGGGGCTGTCGAGTGCGGGGGCAGCGCCATCGGCGCCGCGCGCCGGGGGCAGCAGCGCGTCGAGGATGCGCTCCTCGGCCGCGTCTTCGGCGCGCGCACGCACCTTCACGCTTTCAGATTCGCGCGTCTGCTTGACGGCGATCTCGGCCAGGTCGCGAATGATCGAGTCGACGTCCTTGCCCACGTAGCCCACCTCGGTGAACTTGGTGGCCTCGACCTTGATGAACGGCGCGTCGGCCAAGCGGGCCAGGCGGCGGGCGATTTCGGTCTTGCCCACGCCCGTCGGGCCGATCATGAGGATGTTCTTGGGCGTGATCTCGTGGCGCAGCTTCTCGTCGACCTTCTGGCGGCGCCAGCGGTTGCGCAGCGCAATGGCCACGGCGCGCTTGGCGGCGGGCTGGCCGACGATGTGGTTGTCCAGCTCGGAGACGATTTCCTGGGGGGTCATGGACATGGTCAGAGCGCTTCCACCGTGTGGTTCATGTTCGTGTAAATGCAGATTTCTCCGGCGATCGCCAGCGATTTGCGCACGATCTGCTCGGCCGAAAGGTCGGTGTTGTCGATCAGCGCCTTGGCCGCCGACTGGGCGTAGGCGCCGCCCGAACCGATGGCGATCACGCCGTCTTCAGGCTCCAACACGTCGCCATTGCCGGTGATGATGAGCGAAGTCGTGGCGTCGGCCACGGCCAGCATGGCCTCGAGCTTGCGCAGCACGCGGTCGGTGCGCCAGTCCTTGGTGAGCTCGACCGCTGCGCGGGTCAGGTGGCCCTGGTGCTTCTCGAGCTTGGCCTCGAAGCGCTCGAAGAGCGTGAAGGCATCGGCCGTGGCGCCGGCGAAACCCGCCAGGACCTTGCCGTGATAGAGCCGCCGCACCTTGCGCGCCGTGCCCTTGATGACGATGTTGCCGAGAGTGACCTGCCCGTCCCCGCCGATGGCGACCTGATCGCCTTGGGGGGTCTTGCGGCGCACGCTCACGATGGTGGTGCCGTGAAACTGTTCCATCGCAGCCATCTGGGGATGGGCCCCGCCAATGCAACCCTTGCGGTCGGACAAACTGCTGGCGGAAAACACGGCTCCGCCGGGGCCGCAGAACCCCTGTGACGAGGTCAGTTCTTGCGGACCGCGACCGTGGCGTGGTCGGTGATGCCGATCAGCCCGAACAGCGCGGCGATCAGCCGGTGGGCGTCGACGAACTGCACCCGTTCGCCGTTCGCATCGCGCTCGCGAACCCAGCTCAGCAGCGTGCCGGCCGCCGTCAGGTCCATGCGCAACAGGGCCGCGCACGAGATGACCGGCGCCGTCGTGTGGCGCAGGTCGTGGTCCAGGCGCTGCCAGCACGACAGCGAATCGCCACGCAGGTCGCCCGCCAGCGCGGCAAAGCCGCTGTCGGTGGACGGGAAGCTCTCGGAATCGCCCCCGACCGACAGCAGCGACCACACCGAGCTCGGCCGGCTCGCCGGCGGCGCGGCCAGCGAGGTGCACTCGCCCTTCGGGTCCTGCCAGGACGGCGGCGACACCTCGTAGGTGATGCAGTAGTTGAGCGCCACCAGCTCGAAGTCGTCGGGCAGGTGCATCATGCGCAGCGCCGCCAGGCGCAGCTGCCACCAGGCGTCGTCGGGATGGCGCTCGTTGTTGGGCGTGGCCGCGGCCAGCACGGCCATGAGCTGCGAGGCGCCGAAGAAGCGCAGCTGCACCGGCGAATCGGACCAGTGCGCGAACAGGATGCGCAGCGGCGCGGCGGCCGGCGGATCGATCTCGGTGAGCGCGCGCCAGTCGAGTGTCCAGACCATGCCGGCCTGCGAGAGCGCGCGCGTGAGCGCCATGAGCCCCTCGCGCGTCAGGTGCGCGGGGCTGGCCCAGTCAGCGGCGCCGGTGGTGTCGGAGGCCGCTTCGGCGTCTTCGCTGGCGGTGACGGCCTTCACGCTGCGCGCGAGTTCGTCGAGCGAAACCCAGTCAGGACCCATGCGCTTCATGCGCTGCGCATAGCGCATGCGGGCGGCCGCGAACTTGGCGGCGTCGCCGGTGGCGCGGTACAGGTCGAACAGCGCGCGCCAGCGGGCGTCGTCGCGCTCCAGCGTGACGGCTGCGGTGGCGTCGTCGGCGGAGAACGCACTTTCGGCGGCCAGCGCCTGCAGCAGGATGGCCTCGGCGCCAGTGTCGTCGCCGTGCGCGAAGCGGATCACCGCCTCTTCGAGCGCGCCGTCGTGCGCGAGCCGGGACGGCTGCGGCGCGGGAGCGGCTGCCGCAGCGGCAACCGCCGGCGCTGCGGCCACGGGTTCGGAAGCGGCCGGTGCGCCCTGCCCGACAGGCAGCTGGTCGCCGCCGCTGTCGACCGGCGGCAGCGTTTCAGCGCCCGCGTCGGGCGGCGGATTGACCAGCGTCTCGCCGTTCGGCCCGCGGCCCTTCCACCACTGCTGCGACATCTGCTCTTCGATCTCGTCGATCTTCTTGAGCGTGAGTGCGCGGCCTTCGGATTTTTCGGAGGTGCTGTTGAGGTTGAACGACGACGGCGTGACCGTTGCCTCGAAGGCATGGGCCGCCGCCTCGCGCTGACGCAGCTTGCGCAGCATGTCGAACTCGCGGCGGCGCACGAAGTCGTTGCGCTGGCGCCGCTCGATCATTTCCTTCAGCATCTCGCGGCTGTAGGTCTGCTCGGGCAGCGACGAGTCGGAGGACGGCGTGTCCAACTCCGACCAGTCTTTCAGGGGATTTCGAACGAACTTGGCCACCTTCGAGAAAAGGCGGCCTGACTCTTCCTTTGGCATTCAGAGAAGGTTATCGAAAGCGCGGGTTCCGTTCTACCGTGCAGCCGTTCAATCCCCGAACATTTTCTGCTTCAGCTCGCGGCGCTGCTGCGCTTCGAGCGAGAGCGTGGCGGTCGGGCGGGCCAGCAGGCGGCCGACGCCAATGGGCTCGCCAGTCTCGTCGCAGTAGCCGTAGTCGCCGGCGTCGATGCGCTGGATCGACTGCTCGATCTTCTTGAGCAGCTTGCGTTCGCGGTCGCGCGTGCGCAGTTCGAGCGCGTGCTCTTCCTCGATGGTGGCGCGGTCGGCCGGGTCGGGCACGACCACGGTGTCTTCGCGCAGGTGCTCGGTGGTTTCACCGGCGTTCTCGAGGATGCCGCGCTTGAGTTCTTCGAGCTTCAGGCGGAAGAACGCCATCTGCTTGTCGTTCATGTACTCGTCGTCGGGCATCGCGATGACCTCGGCGTCGCTCAGCTCGGCGGGCGTCTTGGTCTTCCAGTTGTTGGCCAGCTTCGGGTCTTTCTTGACGGCCAGGGGCGGCGGCGGCACCAGCGCGGTGGAAGGTGCCTGCGAGAAGCTGGATTTGGCGGCGGTCGAGGCCACGGATTGCGGCATCGAGGGCACGGTCAGTTGCGACAGCCGGGACACGCGGCCACCACGCGCAGCGGGAGCGGGCGTAGCGGGGATCGAGGGTGTCGCCGGGGCGGAAGAAGAGGCGGCAGCCGTTTTTTTCATGGGGGTCGGGGGAGCAGAAAGGGCGGCCGCAGGACGGCCGACCGGTTGGGATGACGTAGGCGCCGCGCCCGCGGACTTGGTTGCGGGCTTGGCGGACTTCTTGGCAGCCGCGGTCCCGGTCTTGGCCGGGGTTGCCGCAGGCTTCTTGGCAGCGCTTTTCTCTTTCGCGGCAGAGGCAGCAGCAGCGGTGGCAGAAACCTTCTTCGTCGCGGGTACAGCCTTCACAGCCGTCGCCTTCTTTGCGGCGGGCTTGGTGGCTGGCGTGGCCTTGGCGGCGGGTTTCTTCACGGTGACTGGCTCCTTGTACGAACTGGAACGCGCTTTCACTGGGTGTCTCCTCCCAAGGGAACCGTTGCGGGTGTCAGGCCGCGTCGGCTCACGTTGTCGGGGGCGTCCTCAAGTGGTGAACCCCGGGGTTATACCCCCGAAAGCCCGCCAAAAACCCTTGGCGCCCCGTGCCGTAAGTCATATCTCGCCCCTGTGGACGAAGCATGGCTCCCGGAACAGGCGCGCGATTGTATAGAGAACTCGAAACGCAAGGCCATCGGGTGACGCACTGCCCTGCTCCGGTAGCATCGCCCGGCGCCGCCACAGGGGGTGGCGCAGGCACGCCGCGGGTCGGGGAGACACCGCGGCGGCCCTTCAAACAACCGATCGGAAAATAATCTTGAGCAAAAAAGCAGTATTGGGAGTCCTGGCCGCGGCCATCGCCGTCGCCTACGGCGGCAGCACCTGGTGGGCCGGCACGCAAATCAAATCGAGCTACGACGTCGCCCTGGGCGAACTGCCCAAGCAGACCGCGCTGGTGCGCGTGATCGAGCGCAGCTACGAGCGCAACTTCTTCGGCGCCGTGAGCACCGTGACGCTCGAACTGGGTTGCCCGGCCGAGGCCGAAGCCGCCACCGCCCCTGCCGCGTCGGCACCCGCCGCCGCGCCGGCCGCCGCCACGACCGATGTCGCCGAGGCCGCGACCGAAGGCGACGAAGAAGAACCCGCCGAAGACGACAGCGACGCCGCGGCCACCCCGCCCAAGCCCGTGCGCATCACCATCCGCGACACCATCCGCCACGGCCCGATCGCCGGCGCCACGCTGGCCGCGGCCGTCATCGACAGCGAACTGGTGCTCGACGCCAAGGCGCAGGCCGAGGCCGAGAAGCTGTTCGGCAAGGCCAAGCCGCTGACCGCGCGCACCCAGGTCGGCTTCGGCGGCGGCTTCACCAGCGACTTCACCGTCGCGCCCGCCAAGCTGGTCGAAGAAGGCAAGGGCGAGTTCGCCTGGCAAGGCGCGCAGGCCCGCCTGGACATGAACGCGGCCCGCACCCACGTGCGCTATGACATGACGATGCCCGGCCTGGACGTCAGCACCGCCTCCAAGGGCGTGCAGGTCAAGATGGGCAAGTTCACCGCCAAGGCCGACATGGACGGCAGCGCCGGCTGGATGCTGGCCACCGGCAAGTCCGAAGGCCGCCTCGACAGCTTCGAGCTGAACGCGCCCAAGGGACTGGGCCTGGGCGCAGGCACCGAGGCCGCCCCCGCCAAGGCGATCAAGGTGCTGCTGCAAAGCATCGACCTGACCGGCGAAGCCACCATCAAGGACGGCCTGTACGCCTCCGAAGGCGCCTTCAAGGGCAAGGGCAAGGTCAACGAGACAGCCATCGACAAGTTCGAGATCGCCAGCAGCGCACGCCGCATCCAGGCGGCCGGCTACAAGAAGCTGGCCGACGCCTGGCTGCAGTCGACCGCCGGTGCCGGCTGCGGCCAGCGCAGCAAGGCCCAGAAGGACGCGATGCAGGCGCTCATCGAACAGCTCGCGCCCGACCTCAAGGCCATGGCCAAGCACAGCCCCGAAGCCGGCCTGGACCGCATGCTGGTCGAGATCGGCGGCCACAGCGCCGAGCTCAGCTACTCGGTGGCCCTCGCCGGCGTGACCGACGAAGACCTGCAGCTGCCCGGCAACGCGCTGGTGCTCAAGCGCGGCGTGCTCAAGGCCAACGCGCGCCTGCCCGTGAAGTGGATCGAGAAGCTGGCCGAAACCGGCGCCGAGAGCGGCCGCACGCCGCCGCCTGAAATGCTCGCGGGCCTGATCGAACAGGGCGAAGCCAACGGCTACGTGAAGCGCACCGGCGACGACCTGGTCAGCCAGGTCGAGTTCAGCGAAGGCCAGCTCAAGCTCCTGGGCAAGCCGATGGGGAATTTCGGCAAGTAAGCACGGCCCGCCCCATGAAAAACGGCGCTGACCGCAAGGCCAGCGCCGTTTTTATTTGTTCGCCTCAGGCGCGCGTGCTCAGACCAGGCACTGCTCCAGACCCTGCTCCAGGATCTCGCGCGGCAGCTCGATGCCGATGAACACCATGCGGCTCTGGCGCGCCTCGTCCTTGCCCCACTCCGGGCCCAGGTCGCTGCCCATGAGCTGGTGCACGCCCTGGAAGATCACCTTGCGCTCGGTGCCCTTCATGTTCAGCACGCCCTTGTAGCGCAGCATGCGCGGGCCGTAGATGTTCACGATGGCGCCCAGGAAGTCTTCGAGCTTGGCCGGGTCGAAGGCGCGGTCGGCCTTGTAGACGAAGCTCTTGACGTCGTCGTCCGTGTGGTGATGGTGGCCGTGGCCCTCGTGCTTGTGCGAGGGGTGGTCGCACGCCTCGCCATGCGCGTGGTCATGGTCGTGATGGTCGTGGTCGTCTTCCTTCAGGAAGTCGGGGTCGATGTCCAGCTTGGCGTTCAGGTTGAAGCCGCGCAGGTCGAAAATGTCCTTCAGCGGCACGTCGCCGAAGTGCGCCTTCTGCTGCGGCGCGCGCGGGTTCATGTGCTTCAGGCGGTGAATGAGCGCATCGGTCTCTTCGGCCGACACCAGCTCGCTCTTGCTGATGAAGATCTGGTCGGCAAAGCCCACCTGGCGGCGCGCTTCCTGACGGTCGTTGAGCTGCTGCGGCGCGTGCTTGGCGTCGACCAGCGTGAGGATCGAGTCGAGCAGGTAGCTCTCGGCGATCTCGTCGTCCATGAAGAAGGTCTGGGCCACGGGGCCGGGGTCGGCCAGGCCGGTGGTCTCGATCACCACGCGGTCGAAATCGAGCAGGCCCTGGCGCTTCTTGGCGGCCAGCAGCTGCAGCGCCTCGCGCAGGTCTTCGCGGATCGTGCAGCAGACGCAGCCGTTGCTCATCTGCACGATCTGCTCCTTCGACTCGGTCACGAGGATGTCGCTGTCGATGTTCTCCTCGCCGAACTCGTTCTCGATGACCGCGATCTTCTGGCCGTGGGCCTCGGTCAGGATGCGCTTGAGCAGCGTGGTTTTGCCCGAACCGAGAAAGCCGGTCAGGATGGTCGCGGGAATGAGGGCCATGGAAAAGTGCTCCGGAAACGGAAAACAGAAAAAGGCGGGGGATTGGCGGGCAGTTTAGCCAATGCCACTGAGTTGCGTTGCCGACGGGGTCAAGCCCTCGTTCACAGGGGCTTTCTCACCACCACCAGCCCCTTCAGGTACTCCCCTTCCGGGAACTCGATGGTCATCGGGTGGTCGGGCGCAGCGCCCAGGCGTTCGGCGATGTAACCGTCCACGCCCGCGTCCAGCCCGGCCGAGGCCACGATCTTGTGGAACAGGTCGGCGCTGATGCCGCCCGAGCAGGAAAACGTGAGCAGCACGCCGCCCGGCTCCAGCAGCTTGAGCGCCAGGCGGTTGATGTCCTTGTAGGCACGCGCGGCGCGCTCGGCGTGCGCCACCGTGGGCGCGAACTTCGGCGGGTCGAGCACGATGGCGTCGAAGGTGCGGCCCTGGTCGATGAACTCGCGCAGCACCGTGTTCACGTTGGCGTCGAGAAACTCCGTGGCAATGCCCTGCCCTTCGAAGCCGTTGAGCGCCAGGTGCGCGCGCGCCCGCTCGAGCGCGGGCTGCGACGAATCGACCGACACCAGCGAGGCGCCCTCGAGCGCCCCGGCCGCCTTCAGGCCCGCGAGCGCCGCCACTGTGAAGCCGCCCGTGTAGCAGAAGCAGTTGAGCACGCGCCGAAAGCGCCGGTGCTGCGCCAGCTCGGCAAAGCGCTGGCGGCTGTCGCGCTGGTCGAGGTAGAAGCCGGTCTTGTGGCCGGTGGCGATGTCCAGCGACAGCTGCCAGCCGTGCTCGCGGATCGTGATCTGGGTCTCGCCCTCGCCACGCAGCCAGCCCGTGACCGGCTTCAGGCCTTCGCGCTCGCGGCCGCTGGCGTCGGAGCGCTCATACAGCTTGGTGAGCCCCGTGGCCTTGAGCAGCGCATCGGCCAGCACGTCTTTCCAGCGCTCCACGCCGGCCGACAAAAACTGCGCCACCAGCGTGTCGCCGTAGCGGTCGACGATCAGCCCCGGCAGGCCGTCGGCCTCGCCGTGCACCAGCCGCACGCCGTCGCTCTGCAGGTCGAACAGGCCCCGCGCGTTCACCGCGCGCGTGCAGACCGTGGAAAAAAAAGCAGCGTCGATGCGCTGCTTCTCGTCAAAGCTCCAGGCCCGCGCCCGGATCTTGGAGGTGGGGCCGAAGGCCGCCCACGCGAGGAAGTGGCCGTCGTGCGACTCCACGCGCACCGTTTCCCCCGAGTCCGCGCCGCCGCGCGCAATGGCGGATTCGAAGACCCAGGGATGGCGGCGTTGGAGCGAGCGCTCCTTGCCCGGCTTGAGGCGGAGGGTTTTCATGGGAGATGAATGAAAGAAGAAATGAAAAACGAAAGAAAACGATGCAGGCGACGGGCCGTGGCTACTTGCCGTCCTTGTCCGGCCGGGCCTTGGCGCGCGGATGCGCCGCGTCGTAGACCTTGGCCAGGTGCTGGAAGTCCAGCCGCGTGTAGACCTGCGTGGTCGCGATGTTGGCATGGCCCAGCAGCTCCTGCACCGCACGCAGGTCGCTGCTCGACTGCAGCACATGGCTCGCGAACGAGTGGCGCAGCATGTGCGGATGCACCGGCGCGGCCAGGCCGGCCTTCAGGCTGCGCTCGCGCAGCAGCTTCCATACGGCCTGCGACGACATGCGCGCACCGCGCGCGCTGACGAACAGCGCCGGCTCCTGGCGCTCGCCGCGCACCGCGAGCCAGTCGCGCAGCGCCTCGGCCGCCTTGCTGCCCACCGGCACGCTGCGCCGCTTGCTGCCCTTGCCGAGCACGTGGGCTTCCATGGCGTCGAGGTCGACCCAGCCGAGCGCCGTGGCGCTCGGCCGTGCGTCGAGCCCCGTGAGCTCGCTCACGCGCAGGCCGCAGCCATAAAGCATTTCGACGATGGCGCCGTCGCGCGCTTCGGTCCAGGGGTCGGCCTCGGGGTCGTACAGCTCGGCCAGGCGCACCGCGTCGTCCACGCCCAGCGCCTTCGGCAGCGGCCGGCCCGCCTTGGGCGCGTGCACGTCCTGCACCGGGTTGAAGCCGATCAGCCCTTCATGGCCGAGCCAGCGGTAAAAACTGCGCCAGCACGACAGCACCAGCGCAATGCCGCGCGGCTCGCGCCCGGCGCTGTGCAGCTGCGCCATCCAGCGGCGGATGTGGGCGGTCTGCACGCGGTCCAGCGGCAGGTTGGCCTCCGCCGCGTGGTCGGTCAGCGCGCGCAGGTGGAAGGCATACAGCTCGACCGTGCGCGGCGCGAGCCGACGCTCCACGCGCACGTGTTCGAGGTATTTGTCGATCCATTCCATGGTGTGGTCGTGCTCCGTGCGCCACGCGGCGCCCGCGCTAGCTAGAACAGATAACCGAGCGATGCATTGTTCACGATGGCGGCGGGCTCACGCAATGCGCCCTTGAACAGCATGCCCCAGCGGCGCCAGCACGAGGTGGGCGCGGCGGCGTACTGCACGTCGAAGGCCTGGTCGAAGCCGCTGGCACGCACCAGCCGCTCGATGCGCCACAGGTGGTAGGGCTCCGACACGATGATCACGCTGCGCACGCCGTTGGCCTCCAGCACCGTGCGCGACAGCGACAGGTTGGCGCGCGTGGACGACGACACCGACTCCAGCACCATCGGCCCCGTGTAGCCCTCGGCCGTGGCGTGGTCGCGCATCACCTCGGCCTCGATGCGGCCGTCTTCCACGTCGACGCCGCCCGAGAACACCAGCGTCTGCGCGCGACCCGCGCGCGCCAGCACGATGCCCTGGTCGACCCGGCCCGTGAGGCAGGGGTTGGGCTTGCCGTCGAGGTAGGCGCGGTTGCCCAGCACCAGCGCCACGTCGGCCGCGCGCGGCATCGGGCCGGCCAGGGCGGCCTCGGCACGCTGCCAGATCACGCCCGCGATGGCGACATACGTCAGCACGCCGGCCAGCAGGACCACGCACAGGCCGGTCAGCCAAGGCCGGCGGCGCCACCCGCTTCGCGCGGAACGGCTCAAGGGCGCAGCCGCGACAGCGCGCCCGACGACAGCTCGGCGATGCGCTCAAGAAAGTCCGTGCCCATTTCGGCGTTGAAGCGCTGCGCGTCCGGCGAGGCCAGCACCAGCAGGCCGAAGGCCGGCGACTCGGCGTCGGGGCGCAGCGGAATCAGCGCGATCGATGCGGCGCCCTGCGGCTCGGGCAGCCAGTTGGCCGCCTCGAAGCCCGCGTTGAGCCCGCAGTACGGCGAAGTGAGCGAGGTGGCCAGCGCCTTCACGTCGTCGCTCACCCACTGGGCATAGGCTTCGTTCAGGTACTCGGTGCCGCAGTCCCACACCTTGATGGCCGTTTGCGGCACCAGGAACAGCGACTGCAGGTCGACCGCGATGCGGTACGGCAGGCTGCGCGGGTCGCGCGTGGTCAGCAGGCCCTTGGTCCAGCGCTGCAGGCGGTCGGCGATGACCACGTTTTCGGTGCCGTGGCGCACCATGTCCATCAGGCGGTGTTCCAGCGCCTTGATCTTCTCGCGCAGCATCTCGGCCTGGCGCTCCTGCAGGCTCACGGCGCGGTTGCCGTGCGGGCTGGTGAGCTGCACCTGCGCCAGCAGCTGGGCGTGGCGCTCGAAGAAGTCGGGCGTGTTCGACAGGTAGTTCGCGATGTCGTCTTCGGTGATCGGGTTCATGGCGTTGTTGTCGTGGGTGAATGGGGTCATGGCTGTTCCGAAATGTCGGGCACGTCGATCTCGCCCTCGAACACCGTCGTGGCCGGTCCTGTCATGAGCACCGGCCGGCCGTCGCCCTGCCACTCGATCGTGAGAATGCCGCCGTGCGTCTGCACGTCGACACGGGAATCCAGCAGCCCCAGGCGGATGCCCGCCACCACGGCCGCGCAGGCGCCCGTGCCGCAGGCCAGCGTTTCGCCGGCGCCGCGCTCGAACACCCGCAGCTTGATGTTCGTGCGGTCGACCACCTGCATGAAGCCGGCGTTCACGCGCTGCGGAAAACGCGGGTGGTGCTCGATCTGCGGGCCCTGCTCGGCCACGGGCGCGGTGTCGACGTTGTCGACCACCTGCACCGCGTGCGGGTTGCCCATGGACAGCACCGCTACCGAAACGATAGCGCTGCCGGCCCGGGTGCCCAGCGCCAGGTGCCATTTCTGCCACGCGCCTTCGTGCTGCGGGTCGAGCCCGGCCGTGTCGAAGGGCACGCGCGCCGGCTCGAAGACCGGGGCGCCCATGTCGACCGTGACGCGGCCGTCGTCGCCCATGCGGGGTTCGATCACGCCGGCCAGCGTCTGCACGCGCACGTCTTTCTTCTCGGTCAGGCCGTGCTCGCTCACGAAGCGCATGAAACAGCGCGCCCCGTTGCCGCACTGCTCCACCTCGCCGCCGTCGGCGTTGTGGATCACGTACTGGAAGTCGATGCCCTCGGCGGGCGACGGGCGCACCGTGAGGATCTGGTCGGCGCCGACGCCGAAATGGCGGTCGGCCAGGAAGCGGTACTGCGCGGCCGTGAGGCCCAGCGTGCCGCGCGTTTCGTCGAGCACGACGAAATCGTTGCCGGCTCCCTGCATCTTGGTAAAGCGGATTCGCATCGCCGGATTATCGCCACCGGCGCCGCCCTTCGCGCCGGAAGGGCCGCCGGGCGCGGCCCTTTCGACACACCCGGCCTCAGCCCTGGATGAACGCCAGCAGGTCGGCGTTCACCTGCGCCGCGTGCGTGGTGCAGGTGGCGTGCGGCGCGCCGGCGTACAGCTTGAGCTGGCTGCCCCGGATCATTTCGGCCGCCAGCTTGCCCGTGGCCTCGAAGGGCACGACCTGGTCGTCGTCGCCGTGGATCACCAGCGTGGGCACGTCGATCTTCGCCATGTCGGGGCGGAAGTCGGTCTCGGAGAACGCCGTCACGCAGTCGATCGTGGCCTTGATCGAGGCCTGCAGCGCAATCTGCAGCGTCTGCTTGAACACGCCCTGCGACACCTTCGCGCCCGGGCGGTTGGTGCCGTAGAACAGCGTGCTGAAGTCGTCGATGAACTGCGCCCGGTCGGCGGCCAGCCCGGCGCGGATGCCCGCGAAGAGCGAGGCCTCGGGGCCCACGAGATGGTCGGCGGTCTTCATGAAGAGCGGCGTCACCGCGCTGATGAGCGCCAGCTTGGCCACGCGCGCGCTGCCCTTGCGCGCGATGTAGCGCGTGACGTCGCCACCGCCCATCGAGAAGCCCGCCAGGATCACGTTTTTCAGGTCGAGCTTTTCGATCAGCTCGGCGATGTCGTCGGCGAAGGTGTCGTAGTCGTAGCCGGTCCAGGGCTGGCTGGAGCGGCCGAAACCGCGGCGGTCGAACGCAATGACGCGGTAGCCGCGCTCGGCGAAGAACAGCATCTGGGCGTCCCACATGTCGGCGCTCAGCGGCCAACCGTGGCTGAAGACGATGGGCTGGCCGCTGCCCCAGTCCTTGTAATAGAGCTCAGTGCCGTCGCGAAGGGTCAGTGTGGTCATGGTTTTTCCTTGAGATGGACGAAAGGGTGAAAGGGAAAGAGAAAGAATCCGCGCCGCTCAGAGCGCCAGGAAGTGATGCACCTCGGGCTTGCCCGGGCCGATGTGAAAGCGCAGCGCCTCGGCCTGCAGGTCGGCATCGGCGTGCGACACGCGGTGGTGCTGGCGCAGGTGCTCGGCCCACGACTCCACGAGGAACCACTCCATCACGCGCTCGGCGTCGGCCGTGTGCTCGTGCACGCCCCAGGCGTAGGCGCCGTCGCGGCGGCGCTCGAGCGACAGGCGCTTCATCGCATCGAGGAACGCCGGCCGGTCTTCCTTGCGGATGCGGTACTCGACCTGGATCATCACGGGCCCGCGGTCGTGCGCCACCGGCTCGGCCAGGAGCGGCTCGGGCCAGTGGTTCGAGGCCTGCAGGTCGGCCTCGCCGGCGGGCAGCCGCACGCGATGGAACACCAGCCCCATCACCACCAGCCCCACCGCGCCCGCCACCAGCGTGGCCGGCACGCCGATCTGCTGCGCGACCAGGCCCCAGCCCAGGCTGCCGGCGGCCATGGCGCCGTTGAACACCGTGAGGTACACGGCCAGCCCGCGCCCGCGCACCCAGTTCGGCAGGATCGACTGCGCCACCCCGTTGAGCGTGGTCAGCGCAATGATCCAGCCCAGCCCGAGCACGCCCAGCATCGGCACCGCCAGCCACTGCGGCGGCGCGAACACCAGCGCGCCCATCACCGCGGCCGTGAGCAGCGAGGCCAGCAGCAGCATGCCGTCGGCATCGAGCCGTGCACGCAGCCGCGGCATCACCAGCGCGCCGCCGATGGCGCCCGCGCCCACCGCGCCGAGCAGGATGCCGTAGAAGCTCGCCGTGCCGCCGAGCATCTGCCGCGCCACCAGCGGCAGCAGCGCCCACACCGAGCTCGCGAACAGGAAGAACACCGCCGCGCGCAGCAGCACCACGTGCAGCTCCTTGCTGGCCCGCGTGTAGCGCAGGCCGGCGCGGAAGGCGCCGAAGAAGTTCTCGGACAGCCCGCTGTCCACCGCCGCCGGGCGCTTCCACCACAACAGCGCCGCGATCACGAACACATAGCTCAGCACGTCCAGCCCGTAGGTGGCGGCCGCGCCGAAGCTCGCCAGGATCAGCCCGCCCGCCGCCGGCCCGATGGAGCGCGCGATGTTGATGCCCAGCGAGTTCAGCGCCACCGCGCCCTTCAGTTCGCTGCGCGGCACCAGCTCCGGCACGATCGACTGCCAGGTCGGCCCCATGAGCGCCGCACCGATGCCGCCCACGAAGGTCAGCGCGATCAGGTACTCGACCGTGAGCGTGCCCGTGTGCGACAGCATCAGCAGCGTGCCGCTCACCGCGGCCAGCAGCACCTGCACGAAGATCAGGAAGCGCCGGCGGTCGAGGATGTCCGACAGCACGCCCGCCGGAATCGCGAGCAGGAAGATCGGCAGCGTCGCCGCCGTCTGGATCAGCGCCACCGCCGTCGGGCTGGCCGACAGGTCGGTCACCAGCCACGAGCTGGCCACGTCGCGCATGAAGCTGCCGATGTTGCCCAGCACCGTGGCGGCCCACAACACGGCGAAGACCGGCTGGCGCAGCGGCGCGAAGGCGCCGGCGGCTTTGGCTTGGGGCTCAGTCATCGTGGCGCTCCTTGAGGTCGAGCCAGGCGACGAGCACGAAGCCGCCGACCAGGCCCAGGTGTTCGAAGAAGGAGTTGGCCGCCATGAAGCGTTCCTGCCCCAGCGGCATCTCCCAGAAACGCAGCGCGACGAAGGTCGCCATGAGCGTGAAGCCGCCCAGCGCGAGCGCGCCGAGCCAGCGCCAGAAGCCGGTGAGGATGAGCGCCGCGGCGCCCAGCTCCAGCACGATCACCGCCACGGCCAGCGGGCCGGCCGGCGACAGGCCGAAGTGGTTCATCTCGGCGAGGGCGGCGTTGAAATCCAGCGCCTTGTTCAGGCCGCCCTGCAGGTAGGCCGCGCACAGCAGCAGCAAGGCGATCCAGCGCACGGCGGGCGACAGGGTCCAGTGCATGTCCTTCATCACACCGCCCAGCATGCGCAACCCAGCGCGCCCCAGAAGCTCTTCAGGTCGGCAATGGGCAGCTTGCTGCTCCAGGCCGTCGCGTGGCTGTGGCCGTGCACGTTGCAGTCGTTGGCGCAGGCGCACGACATCGCGGCGTTGCGCATCACCTTCTGCAGCGGCGCGCCCTCGGCGGTGTCGGCCCAGCCCGCATAGCCGCCGAAGGTGCGCGCGGGCGACCAGTCGGGCATGGCGGGCGGCAGGCCGCCTTCGTCGTGCGCGGCGAACGGGCCGGCGCCGTAGACCACCTTGCCGCCCACCATCGTGAGCAGCGCCGTGGTGTCGGCAATCTCCGATTCGGCGCAGGCGAAGAAGTCGCGGTCGGGCACCACCAGGTCGGCCAGCTGGCCTTCCTGGATGCGGCCCTTCTTGCCCTCTTCGTTCGAGAACCAGGTGACGTTCTCGGTCCACATGCGCAGCGCGGCCTCGCGGTCCAGGCAGTTGCGCTGCGGGTACAGCTGCATGCCGCCCACCGTCTTGCCCGTGACCAGCCACGACAGCGACACCCACGGGTTGTACGAGGCCACGCGCGTCGCGTCCGTGCCGGCCGACACCTTCAGGCCGCGCTCCAGCATCTTCTTGACCGGCGGCGTGGCCTCGGCCGCGCCGGGGCCGTAGCGCTCGACGAAGTACTCGCCCTGGTAGGCCATGCGGTGCTGCACCGCCACGCCGCCGCCGAGCGCGGCGATGCGGTCCATCGACTTCTCGGAAATCGTCTCGGCATGGTCGAAAAACCAGTTCAGGCCGGCCAGCGGCGTGTCCTTGTTGACCTTCTCGAACACGTCGAGCGAACGGCTGATGGTTTCGTCGTAGGTCGCGTGCATGCGCCACGGCCAGCGGTTCTGCGCCAGGATGCGCACCACGCCTTCGAGGTCGCCTTCCATCTCGGGCGCCATGTCGGGGCGCGGCTGGCGGAAGTCTTCGAAGTCGGCCGCCGAGAACACCAGCATCTCGCCCGCGCCGTTGTGGCGGAAGTAGTCGTCGCCCTGCTTGTACCTGGAGTTCGCGGTCCAGTTCAGGAAGTCGTCCTTCTCGGCCTTGGGCTTCTGCGTGAAGAGGTTGTAGGCCAGGCGGATCGTGAGCTGCCCGTCGTCGTGCAGCTTCTGGATCACTTCGTAGTCGTCTGGGTAGTTCTGGTTGCCGCCGCCCGCGTCGATGGCGCCGGTCACGCCCAGGCGGTTGAGCTCGCGCATGAAGTGGCGCGTGGAATTGAGCTGGTAGTCGAACGGCAGCTTCGGCCCCTTGGCCAGCGTGGCGTACAGGATGGCCGCGTTCGGCTTGGCCAGCAGCAGGCCCGTGGGGTTGCCGGCGCTGTCGCGCACGATCTCGCCGCCGGGCGGCGCGGGCGTGTCCTTGGTGTAGCCCACGGCGCGCAGCGCGGCGCCGTTGAGCAGCGCGCGGTCGTACAGGTGCAGGATGAACACCGGCGTGTCGGGCGCCACCGCGTTCAGCTCGGCCAGGGTCGGCAGGCGCTTCTCGACGAACTGGTGCTCGGTGAAGCCGCCCACCACGCGCACCCACTGCGGCGCGGGCGTGATCGCCACCTGGCGCTTGAGCATGCCCATGGCATCGGCCAGGCTCTTCACGCCGTCCCAGCGCAGCTCCATGTTGTAGTTCAGGCCACCGCGAATGATGTGCAGGTGGTTGTCGATGAGGCCCGGCAGCACGCGCTGGCCCTGCAGGTCGATCACGCGGGTGTGGCTGCCGGCCAGCGGCAGCACGTCTTCGGCGCGGCCCACGCGGGTGAAGCGGCCGTCCTTGATGGCCACCGCGTCGGCCGTGGGGTTGGCACGGTCCAGCGTGGTGAAGCGGCCGTTGCGCAGGATGAGGTCGGGGGTCTGGGTGGTGGCCATGGTGGATGCGGGTGCGAGGGAGGTGGCTGCAAAGGCGCCGAGGGCGCCCAGGAAGTGGCGGCGTTGCGGGTCGGGGGCGTTCATGCGTCGCTCCGCTCGGACGGGCGGCTGCCGGTGGCGGCAGACTTCACCGCCCCGGGCTGCGCGCAGGTCGGCAGCTCGCCGAACACGTGCGGCTTGACCTGGTCATGCAGCCACGAGGTGGCGGCCGGCCGGTCGAACACCTGCCGCACCAGCGGCGGGATCTGCTCGCCGAGCAGGATGCCCAGCAGGCCCACCAGGGCGATCACCGGCGGCGCCGGCGAGCGCACCTGGAAGAGCGCGTAGATCACGCCGACCAGCAGGCCGAGCGCGAGGGAAACGACATAGGTCTTCATGGTCGGTCGGCCTTCAGGGTGCGCTGCGCTCAGCCCTCGTGGGCGCCGAACATCGTCTTGGCGTACGTCACGCCCAGACCGTAGGCGCCGCCCACCTTCTTCGCAATACCGGTCGTCAACTCGTACGTGTCGCCACGCGCCCAGTCGCGCTGCAGCTCGAGCAGGTACTGCAGCGAGGTCATCGGCTGCGCGCCGGCCTGCACCATGCGCTCCATCGCGCGGTTGTGCGCCTCGGTGGACACGTCGCCGCAGGCGTCGGCAATCACGTACACCTCGAAGCCCTGGTCCAGCGCCGACAGTGCCGGGCCCACGATGCACACGCTGGTCCACAGGCCGGCCAGCACGATGCGCGGCTTGCCGATGGCGTTCACGCGCTCGATCACGGCGGCGTCTTCCCAGGTGTTCATCGAGGTGCGGTCGAGCATCTTCTGGCCCGGGAAGGCGTCGGTGATCTCGCTGAACATCGGGCCCGAAAAGCTCTTCTCGGCCACGGTCGTGAGGATGGTCGACACCTTGAAGCCGGCCGCCGCCTGCGCCACCAGCGCGGCGTTGTTGCGAAGGTTGACGGCGTCGATCGAGTGCGTGGCAAAGGCCATCTGCGACTGGAAGTCGATCATCACCAGCGTGTGGTCGGTGGGGGTGAGCAGCTTGGCGCCGGCGGTGGGGGTGGCTTGGACGGTCATGAAAGGCTCCTTCGGCAAAGTTGGGTGCGTGGATATTCGATTCGGTTCACAATCGCTTTCGGAGGGAATTTCCTTGGCGTGGGCTGAATCATCCGGTGCACGCAGGCCTCTATCGACGAAAATTTTCACCATCAATGATCGAAGTTTTCGATCATTCCTTTTTGCTGCGAGGAACGCCCCGTGCTCAAGCTCACCCTGGAAGCCATCGAGGTCGTCGACGCCATCGCGCGCCACGGCTCCTTTGCCGCCGCCGCCGCGCGGCTGAACAAGGTGCCCTCCACCATCTCCTACGCCGTGGGCAAGCTCGAAGAGCAGCTGGGCATGCTGCTGTTCGAGCGCAACGGCCCGCGCGTGACCCTCACCGCCGCCGGCGAAGAAATGCTCAAGGAAGGCCGCTGGCTGCTCGGCGCCGCGAGCGACCTCGAATCGCGCATGCGGCAGATTGCCACCGGCTATGAATCAGAGCTGCGGCTGGTGCACGACTCGCTCATTCCCACGCAGGCCTTCATGGACGACATCCGCGCCTTCGAAGACCTGCGCTGCGGCACGCGGTTGCGCATCGGCTGCGAGGCGCTCACCGGCAGCTGGGAGGCGCTGCGCGAGGGCCGCGCCGACATCGTCGTGGCCGCGGGCGAAGGCCCGGCCGGCGGCGGCCACCAGGCCGTGGCCGTGGGCAGCCTGGCGTTCGCCTTCTGCGTCGCGCCCACCCACCCGCTCACGCGGCTGAAGCGCCCCGTGCAGCGCGGCGACCTCATCGACTGCAACGCCATCGTGGTCGGCGACACCGCGCGCACCCTGTCGGACCGCACCGTGGGCCTCATGGCCGGCCAGCCGCGCATCACCGTGCCGTCGATGGCCGCCAAGGTCGCCTGCCAGGTCGCCGGGCTGGGCCACGGCTTCCTGCCGCGCGCCTGCATCACCGACGAGCTGGCGCGCGGCACGCTGGTCGAGCTGCCGACCGAGGAACCGCGCGCGCCCGAAGCCTTCTGGCTCGCGTGGAAGACCGGCGCGCAGGGCCAGGCGCTGCGCTGGTGGCGCGAGCGGCTGCACCGCACGCTCGTGCCCGCGCTGCTGCCGCGCTCGTTCCTCTGAGAAAAGAAAAAAGAGAGGTTGCCGCTCAGCCGCCGGCGCGCAGCTTGTCGAGCGCCCGGTCGAGAAACGCCAACCGGTCTTGTCCCCAGAAGCGCTCGCCGTTCAGGATGAACGTGGGCGCGCCGAACACGCCCGCTTCCACCGCGTCGGCGCTGTTGGCGCGGTACACGGCCAGCACCTCGGCCGACTGCTCCAGCGCCTGCAGCGCCGCGCCGTCGTAGCCGTTTTCATCGGCGATCGCGATGCGCACCGCGGCCTGCGCCGTGTCGCGCTCTTCGGCCCACAGCGCGCGCAGCAGCGCGTGCGACAGCGGCTGCGCGTCCAGGCCCTGCAGCTGGGCGGCGATCACCATCCAGCCGGGGTACTTGTTCCAGTTCGGGTCGGTCGGCGCGCCCTTCGGGTAGTGCGCGGGCTCCAGGTTCATCGGCATGCCGAGGTAATCGCGCCAGCGCGACAGCTCCAGCGCGTGGTACGTGCGGCGCGGCTCGGGGCGCGTCTTCAGCGGAATGCCGCCGGTCTGCGGCACCACCGCCTGGAAGTCGTAGGGCTTGAGCGTGAGCTGCACATGGTGGCGGCGCACGATGTCTTGCAGTTGCGGGCCGCCGAGGTAGGCCCAGGGCGAGGAAAGGCTGTAGTAGCAGTCGATGGCGATCATGCGGGGATTATCTTCAGCCCCCGGCCGGCGCGCCGCGCGCCACGGCCATACACCTCGCAACGCACCGCCTCGCGAACGCGGTGAAACTACGCCCCTTGCGCGTTGTGCATCGGCTAGGCCCTGCCCTTGCGATGCCACGCCGCCACTTTCTCGGGAGCCCTGATTTGCAGAAGAACACCCAAGCCAAGATTGCCCGCATTGCCCTGTCGGCCTCGGCCGCCGCCATCGGCAGCCTGGCCGCCTACTGGACCCTGCTCGCCACGCGCCAGGGCCACATTCTTTTCAACGCCCGCAAGCTGCCCGTGGTGCATCTGTCGGACGACTTCTCGACCTACTCGCACCCCGTGCCCGGCGGCATGGTGCGCGGCTACGTCTACCACCCGCAGGGCGAAGACGCGCTGCAGGACCTGTTCATCTACTTCGCCGGCCGCGGCGAAGACGTGCGCGCCACCGCGCAGATGCTGCACTGGCTGCCCGAGGGCTTCGGCTTTGCCGCCCTCAACTACCGGGGCGTGGCCGACTCGCAGGGCGCGCCCTCTGAAATCGCCTCCGTGGCCGACGCCGCCCAGTTCGCCAGCCACCTGCGCCGCGCCTTTCCGCAGGCGCGCCTGCACGTGGTGGGCCGCAGCCTGGGCACCGGCGTGGCCATCCAGCTCGTGGCGCGGCAGGAGTTTGCGAGCCTGCAGCTCATCACCCCCTACGACTCGCTGCTCGAAGTCGCCAAGAAGCGCTTTCCGCTCGTGCCGCTGTCGCTGTTGCTGCGGCACCGCTTCAACTCCATCGAGCACAGCAAGGAAGTCGCCGCCAAGACCCAGGTGCTGCTCGCCGCGAAGGACGACGTGGTGCCCCACGAACGCTCCGAAAAACTCATCGCCGCCTGGCCCACGCCCGTGAGCGTGCAGACCGTGTCGAACTCGGACCACCACAACATCACCGGGCTCGAAGAGACCTGGTTGATGCTGGTGGACTTTGCGTTGACGGCGGTGTTGCCGGAGACGAAGGCGGCTTGAGGGTTGCGGGCCGGGCGTGAGGCAGAGGCTTCACGCCGGCCGCCGGGGGCTAGGCCGGCTTGAGCGCGGGTTGCGCTTGCAGCGCATCGCGTACGGCGCCTGCTGTTGCGTTGACGGTGGCGATGCGTGTCATCAATGCCTCGTTGAGCAGGCGCAACAAGGCGCTCAGTTCAGTGCGGGTGGGGGCGAGCTCTTCGCTGTCGTTCAGGGCGCTGGTGTCTACGAGCTTTTCTAGCGCGGTGTAGGCGCGCATTACTGCGTTGAGGCTGTCGGCGTCGTCACAGGCCTGCAGGGCGAGGTCGTCGAGGGAAGCGGAAGGAATGCGAGATTGCGCACGGGCGCGAACGGATTCAGCCATGAGATGGACTCCAAGTTGCGCAGAGGTTCATCAGGCTTCCAAACCCGGTCGGGCCTACAGACCCAACGGGGTGGCAGTATATAGACGGAGAATGTTTTTCAAAGAACACCTATTCCCGAGTTTTTGCCAGGGAAGTTTGGTGATCTGATTGATCACTTACTTGCAACTTGGGTCCACCAGCGTTCGAAGCGAGCTCCTACGCCAGGTCCGCTACAGGCAAGAACAAGTGCAATGAGCACGAGCCGAATGTCCCTTGAGATTAGCGCTCGCCGACGCTCTTTGTCACTCTTGAACCCGTTGTACGGGCTTACCGAATCACGAATGGAAAGCCGCGCCGATTGGCCACCAGGCTCCACAGTTGCCTTGCGCTTGCAAGCGCGAATCAAAGTTGACTGCATACGGGCGAATGATGCCGCTATGACACATGCAGACAAGGGATGCGGTCTGAACGAAGCAGTTCCGGAAAAGGAATAGCACCATTTCGTTCCGGAATGGATCTCCGTCGAGATCATTCCGAAGGAGCTCCGTCCTCCTTTTTCGCAACCGCGACATGGATGGCCTTGAGGAGTTCAAGCTGCCGCCAGAGTCTCATGACGTAGTCCCAAGAGAAAATCTCATCCACCATTGGCTTGACCGTCTTCCGATAGCGCTCCGTCAAATCAACATCCGATGGATTCATCCCAGGTCGATCCCACAAGGCTCGTCCCATCTGGGCGTCTGTGAGTTTTTTCTCGGTGATGGCCGCCCAATGCTTCAAGTCGAATGCTGCAAGGACTTGATAGGCGGTCCATTTCTTCACATCTGTCTCGTCAAATGGCCGCGGCGCAGGGCGCCCCAGCGCCTCTCTGCAATCGGCGAGCCAGCCCTTGAAGATGTACTCAAGGGTCTCATCATCCTGGTCAAGATCGACGGTCGCCAAGGCCCATCTACCGCCAACGACATCTGGCCAGCTGCTGTGGTCACCGACTTCACCAAAAGAAACACCTGATAGGACCTTGCTCGCCTCCGAGAACATGGCTCCAACAAAATGCTCGGCCTTCGCCGGCAAAGCGGCGATGTGAGATTGAATGTGTGGGTCACCGGTCTTCATCAATGCTGCGGCATAGAGAATTTGAAGAACCGATGGCTCCTGCACTGGCCAAAGCCCCTTTGGACGATCAATCTTTAGCAGTTCATCTGGGTCAGGTTGATCGGTCTTTGCGACAACAGACAAGAACGTGCTTTCGTGTTCCTCACGCCCTAATTCCCGAGCGTTTTCCCACTTCGTCTTTACGGCCATACGCATCACAAACGCGACCAGCCATTGCTCTAGAGAGAGCTGTATCTCGTAGGTTTCAAGCGGGAACCATTGTGGTAGACCGCTTCCGCCGGAAGAACGCCAAGTTGCCATCATTAGAGTCTCATTGCTGATTTCAGGTCACAGAACTTTTCCCCAGCATAGTAGGTCGGCAAAAGCGCCTTCTACCATTGAAAAAGGGGCTGGTCTTCTATCGACCTTTTATCGTTCACCTCGCCGGATTTCACAGATCATCGAGGATTCGCCGTCATCATCGCTAAAACCTAAACTACGAAGATGAAACCCCAAACTCGCTCTCCACTTAAGGACAAACCACTACGTGTTCCAGGCCAATCTGTTGCGGAGCAACGAGAAGATTTGCTTGAGAACACGGTGGCGCAGCCCTTGATGTTGGCTCTCTTCCTCTGCCTTCTTGCGGGACTCGAGTGGTCCCGTCTTTACTTCAATACAAAGCCAAGCCCCGTTATCTATTCAATAGCCGCAGCACTGGGTGTTTCATACGCTGCTTTCCGCATCTGGCGGAACATGCCGAAGCTCAAAAATCTGCGCCAAGCAATGGAGGGAGAAAGGGTTGTTGGGCAATTTTTAGAACGCCTCCGCCAAGACGGCTTCCAAGTCTTTCATGATGTAGTTGGCGACGGCTTCAACGTTGACCACGTGTTGATCGGTCCACCTGGCGTTTTTACTGTCGAAACCAAGACTTGGAGCAAGCCTGCTTCTGGAAACGCACAAGTTGTCTTCGATGGCGAAACCCTCAAGATCGGATCGTTTGCACCGGATCGTGACCCCATCGTTCAAGCGCGAGCCCAGGCAAGTTGGCTCAAACAACTGCTTCTGGAAAGCACTGGCCGCAAGTTTGAGGCCCGCCCAGTAATCGTCTTTCCTGGATGGTTTGTCGCGAATTCCGGTGGCTTCCGCGATCTATGGGTGCTGGAACCCAAAGCACTTCTCTCATTCCTGCAGCAGGAGCCCACTCGCCTTGCCCCGGAAGACGTGAAGCTCGCCAGCTTCCACCTTTCCCGACTCATCCGCTCCACAGAGCGAGCACGGGATGCCCACTGATAATTGATTTCAAAGCAACTATCTTCTTCAGAATCACCCATTTATCCGCAAAGGTAACCGCAAGACACTCCTCCTCATCCCAGAAGGAGTGCTCTCATGCCAATCGCCCTGCTCGCGCTGACCCTCAGCGCCTTCGCCATCGGAACGACCGAGTTCGTCATCGTTGGCCTCATTCCCACCGTCGCTGCCGACCTCGGCATCGGCCTTCCCTCGGCGGGCCTGCTGGTCAGCCTCTATGCGCTGGGCGTTGCCATTGGCGCGCCGGTGCTCACGGCCCTCACGGGCAAGCTGCCGCGCAAGGCGCTGCTGCTCGGGCTGATGGCGCTCTTCACGGTCGGCAACCTGCTGGCGTGGCAGGCGCCCAGTTATGAATCGCTGATTGCCGCCCGCGTGCTCACGGGGCTGGCGCACGGGGTGTTCTTCTCGATCGGCTCGACGATTGCCACCGGCCTGGTGCCGAAGGAAAAGGCGGCGAGCGCCATCGCGATCATGTTCACGGGGCTCACGGTGGCGCTGGTCACGGGCGTGCCGCTGGGCACGTTCATTGGGCAGCACTTCGGCTGGCGCGGGACTTTCCTGGCGGTGTCGGCGCTGGGCGTGGTCGCCTTCATCGGCAGCTGGATCTTCGTGCCGGGCAACATCCGCCACACGCCGCCGGCTTCGCTGGCGCAACAAGCGAAGGTGCTGGCCGAGCCGCGCCTGCTGCTGGTGTATGCCAAGACGGCCATCGGCTACGGCGGCTCGTTCATTCCGTTCACGTTCCTGGCGCCGATCCTCACGGAGGTGTCGGGCTTCAGCGCCGGCGCGGTGGGCTGGGTGATGCTGGTGTACGGCATCTCGGTGGCGGTGGGCAACATCTGGGGCGGCAAGCTGGCCGACCGCATGGGCCCGATTCCGGCGCTGAAGATCATCTTTGCGCTGCTGGCGGCCGTACTGCTGGTCTTCAACTTCGCGGCGCCGCACAAGTGGCTGGCGCTGGTGGCGGTGCTGATGTGGGGCGCGGTGGCGTTCGGCAACGTGCCGGGGCTGCAGGTGTACGTGGTGAAGCAGGCCGAACGCTTCACGCCGCAGGCGGTGGACGTGGCCTCGGGCCTGAACATCGCGGCCTTCAACCTGGGCATTGCAGGCGCAGCCTGGGCCGGCGGCCTGATCGTGACGCACCTCGGGCTGATGCACACGCCCTGGATCGGCGCACTCGTCGTGCTGGTGTCGCTGGCCCTCACGCAGTGGAGCGGCTCGCTCGACCGCCGTGCCGGCATTCCGGTGCGCGCCTCGGGGCCGGTGCCGGTCGGGCACTGAGTCCTCTTTCCTCTTCTCTTCTTTTTCTTTCTTTCTTTGAACACAAGGAACACACACGCCATGACCACGAACATCCACACCCCCATTCCCGCCTTCGGCCTCGGCACTTTCCGCCTGCAGGGCCAGGTGGTGATCGACTCGGTGAAGAACGGCCTTGACCTGGGCTACCGCACGATCGACACGGCGCAGATCTACGGCAACGAAGCCGAGGTGGGCCAGGCCATTGCCGAAAGCGGCGTGGCCCGCAGCGAGCTCTTCATCACCACCAAGATCTGGACCGACCACTATGCAAAAGACAAGCTGGTGCCCAGCCTGAAAGACAGCCTCGCCAAGCTGCGCACAGACCATGTGGACCTGACGCTGATCCACTGGCCCTCGCCCGCCAACGCGGTGCCGGTGGCGGAGTTCATGGGCGCGCTGGCCGAGGCCAAGGCGCTGGGGCTTACGAAGCAGATCGGCGTGTCGAACTTCAACATCGCGCTGATGCAGGAGGCCATTGCCGCCGTGGGCGCACCAGCCATCGCCACGAACCAGATCGAGCTGCACCCCTACCTGCAGAACCGCAAGGTGGCGGCCTTCGCGCAGAGCCAGGGCATCCGCGTCACCTCGTACATGACGCTGGCCTACGGCAAGGTGCTGAACGACCCGGTGATCGGCGCCATTGCCACGGCGCACGGCGCCACGCCCGCGCAGGTGGTGCTGGCCTGGGCGATGCAGCTGGGTTACGCGGTGATCCCGTCGTCGACGAAGCGCGCAAACCTCGAAAGCAACCTGAAGGCGCAGCAGCTGACGCTGACCGAGGCCGAGATGGCGCAGATCGCCGCGCTCGACCGGGGCGAGCGGCTGACCGATCCGCAAGGGCTGTCGCCGGCGTGGGATTGAAGCGCTGGCACCGGGCGTAGCGCCGCGCGGCAGAATGCAGTGACCCCTCGGGGCGCCCCTACGGGCGCCCTTTTTCTTCTGCTTCTTTTCGCTTGCCAGCCATGACCGACCTTCACACCCGCATCTCCGACAGCTTCAACGCACAGGGCCTGATGGCCACGCTCGGCGCGCGGCTGGTGCATGTGGGCGATGGCGAGGTGCACATCGAGATGCCGTTTTCAAAGGCGCTGTCGCAGCAGCGCGGCTATGTGCATGCGGGCGCGGTGACGAGCATCGTCGACAGCGCTTGCGGCTACGCGGGGCTCACGAAGGCGCCGCAGGGCTGCGACGTGGTGACGGCGGAGTTCAAGATCAACTTCATGCGGCCCGCGCTGGGCGAGCGCTTCCTGGCGGTGGGCCGCGTGCAGAGTTCGGGCAAGCTGCTCGCGGTGTGCACAGGCGAAGTGCGTGCCTTCGCGAAGGCGAGCGACACCGACTACAAGGTGGTGGCGATGATGCAAGCGACCATCGTGAACGTGCCGCAGTGAACGAACGACACGCCGCTTCGCGCGGCTAGCAGCGCGGCGTGGTGGCTTCGCTCTGGTCTTGTTGTTGCTGCTGCTTCTGCTGCTCGGCGATCACCGCACGGCACAGCGCCTGCAGTTCGGCCGCGACGATGTCGGGCGCCTTGCGCAGCTCGGCAATGTCGCGCTCGCCGACGCAGTGGCCTTCGAGGCGCACGTAGATGCGAGTGAAGTTGCCCCCGAGCGCGCGCGCAATGTCGCGCAGGCAATCGGCGACGCTGGCAAAGCCGGTGTGGCTGTACGAGCTGGGCGGGATCACGCCCTTGGAGCGCGGCGCGCGCACGGAATACAGGTACGACGCGCCTTCAGACCGCAGCTCCACCACGGGCTGCAGACCGCGCTGAACGTCGTTGCTTCCTTGCTTTCCTTGCATGGGGCGGAGTGTAAATCTGGCGAAGGCAGAATCTGCCGACCAGGCCGAAGGCCGCTTCGCGAGGGGTGGCACTTCTTCATTCTTGTCACGGCGACGCGCTCGCATTGCAGCCGCCATTCACACTTTGATCCATGGCCAATCGCTCCTACCTCTACAGCCTCACCAACCGGCCCGCGACGTACACGGACCGGCCCGAAACAATCTCGGGCATCTCCGAATGGAACTACGACATTCCGTTCATGTACCGGCTGCTGATGTCGGGCGACCCGCAGTTGTGCGCGTCACTGATCTCCGACGGCCTCGACAGCGACGAGGGGGATGAGAAGGTCCGGCTGTACGCGATCAGTGGCCGCTTCGAGCCGGGCTTTGCGCGGGTGAAGCGGCTCATCGACATCATGCGGTACCTGGCGGCGCAGGCGCAGGCGCCGGTGCCTGCGCCCGCGCCCGCTGCCGCGCCCGTCGTGGCCGCGCCGAAAGCCACGTCGTTCGTCGACCGGCTCAAGGGCTGGTTCTCGCCGTCGGCCGCACCGAAGGCACCGCCTACGGCTGTCGCACGCGCAGCGGCGACACCTGCGACGGGCTCGACGCAGCTGCCGGGCTGGCTGGACGAGACCCTGGCTTTTCTCGAAGCCCACCGCAACGAGCACCTGCTGCTGGAGACGGTCGAGCTCGACACCATGACCGAATCGGAAGAGGCCCCGCTGCGGGCCTGTGTCGAGAAGGAGCTCGCGCGTTGCCAGCAGGCCGGCGCCGCGCTCGATGCGCTGCCGCAAGACATCGCGGCGGCGGCGCAGGTGCTGCGCGAGGCCGGTGCGAAAAAGCAGGCGGCCCCGCTCGATGCGTTCTTCGGGCTGCGCTTCGACGACGACTGCGACAGCACACGCAGCCGCGCCACGGAATATCCGCTGGGGCTGCAGTGGTACGACGTGCTGTACTTCGGCCTGCTCAACCGCGCCGAGTTCGAAGCGGCAACGCGCGGCGACGCTGCCGCCGCGTAGCGTTTCAGTCGCCGCGTCGCGGCTCGGCCCACGCCGAGAGGATGCGCACGGCCTCGGCGTCCATCTTCTGCTCGGCCGGCTGCGCACGCGCGGCCAGCGGTGCGCCGGCTTCGGTGCGCAGCACGTCGACGTCGATGGGGTGGCGCGCCGCCACGGTCACGCCCTTGAAGGCTTCACCCGACTGCGCGAGCGTGGCCGCGTAGTACAGCTGACCGATGCCCGCGATGTGCATGGCCGCCACGCACATGGCGCAGGGCTCGCACGAGGTGTAGAGCTCGCAGCCCGACAGGTCGACGGTGCCCAGCCGGCGGCAGGCATCGCGAATGGCCTCGACCTCGCCGTGCGAGGTGGGGTCGTGGTGCGCGACGGAGTGGTTGAAGCCCTCGCCCACCACCTCGCCGTTCTTGACGACGACCGCGCCGAAGGGCTCGGTGCCGGGTTCCTGGAGTGCACGGGCCGAGAGGGCCAGGGCGCGCTGCATGAAGTGTTCTTGGTACATGGGTCGGATCTCCTGGGGTCTCAAGCCTTGCGGGCCTGGTCGATGGGGGACGGCGCGGGCGCGGCCTGCACACCGAACAGGCCGGCAGTGGCACTCGCGTAGCGGCGCGGGTCGAAACGCAGCACGGCGGGCAGCAGCAGCACGGTGACGGCGGCCAGGTAGGCCCAGGCCATGGTGAAGCCGCCGGTCTGCTCGCGCACCCAGCCGGTGACGAAGGGCGCGAGCGCCGCGATCATGAAGCCCACGCCCTGCATGAAGCCCGCGAGCGCGCCGGCCTGCGCGGGGTCGGGCCGGTGGTCGAGCGCAAGCACCATGCACAGCGAGAACGCACCGCCCAGGCCGGCGCCGAGCACGACGGCGATGGCGGCCGCCGGCACGGGCAGCGCGAGCCCGAGCGCCGCAAAGCCCGCAAGCTGCGCGAGCAGCGCACCGACCAGCCAGCGCCGCAGGTCGCGCTGGCCGCCGCGCCGCGCGAGCGCCGGCAGCGTGAGCGCGCCGACGACCTGCGCCAGCGTCATGAGCGCGAGCACGGCGCCGCCCTGCTGCGCCGTCCAGCCGCGCTCGGCGTGGAAGTAATGCGGCAGCCACGCGACGAGGCTGGTGTAGCCGCCGTTGATGAGGCCGAAGCACAGCGCCAGCAGCCACGCGCGGCGGTGGCCGAAGCAGCGCAGCCAGGCGCGGTCGAGCGAGGGGTCGGCGGCGCGCACGGATGACGACACAGACGGCAGCTGCCGCGCACCGCGCAGCCACGCCACCAGCGCCACGACCGCGAGCACCGCCCACATGGCGAGGCCGGCGTGCCAGTCGAGCTGGGCATCGCCGCCCACGGCGCGCGCGAGCCACGGGCTGGCCATGGCGCCGAGCCCGCCGCCGCCCATGATGGCGGCCGAGTAGAGCCCGGTCATGAGGCCGAGCCGCGCGGGGTAGGCCTGTTTGACCACGCCGGGCATGAGCGCCTGCACCAGCCCCACGCCCGCGCCCGCGAGCGCGGCGCTCCACAGCAGCGCCGCGGCGCCGCCCGCCACGTAGCGGCCGGCGCAGGCCAGCGCGATGGCGCCGAGCCCGAGCGCGATGCCGCCGCGCGCGCCCAGCCGCTGGCCCACGGCCGCGCCCGACAGCGACACCGCGCCCATCGCGAACATCGGCAGCACGGTGAGCAACGCGACGGCATGAAAGCCGATGCCGGTCGCGGCGCGGATCGGTTCGAGCAAGGGGCTGCTCGACGTGAGAAAGGCGCGCAGGTTGAGCGCCACCAGCACGACCACGCAGGCGAAGAAGACCGGGCCCGCGCCGGTGCGCGAGCTGTCGGTTGCAGGGCGTGCGGCGCGGCTCACGCGGGCACGGCGCCGGGCACGAGCGTGCCGTGTCGGGCGACCACGCGGCCGCCCGACACCACGAGCTTGCGCACGGGGCGACCCACCACGGCCTGCGCGGGCGTTTGCGCGTCGACCAGCACGAGGTCGGCGCGGCAGCCCACGTCGAGCCCGTAGGCCGCGAAGCCGCAGCCGCGCGCGCCGGAATGGGTGACGGTGTCGAGCGCCACTTCGAGCTCGTCGTCGCGGCGCAGGTTGTAGCGCAGGCCGATGAGCATGGCGCGCTCGAGCATGTCGGGGTTGCCGTAGGGCGACCAGGTGTCGCGGATGCCGTCGTTGCCGCCGAGCACGGTGACGCCGGCGGCGCGGCACGCCATGAGCGGCGGCACGTTGCGCGAAGCCGGCGCGCTGGTGACGAGCACCACGCCGAGCTTCGCCATGCGCGCGAGCAGCACGTCGCGCTCGCGTTCGCTCACGTCGCCCAGGCAGAAGCCGTGGCTGATCGCGACCTGGCCCTGCATGCCGAGCGCCTCGGTGCGCTGCAGGATCAGCTCGAGCGAGAAGGCGCCCATGGCGCCGGGCTCGTGCAGGTGGATGTCGACGGGGCGCTGGTGCTTGTGGGCGATGCCGAAGAGCACGTCGAGCGACTTCACGGGGTCGCCGTCGATGGCGCAGGGGTCGAGGCCGCCGAGCACGTCGGCGCCCAGGGCCAGCGACTGGTCGAGCAGCTCGGCCGTGCCGGCGCGCCCGAGCAGGCCCGACTGCGGAAACGCGACGACCTGGATCTGCTGCACCTCGCGCAGCGTCTCGCGCGTGCGCAGCGTGCCTTCGAGGTGGCGCAGGCCGGCCTGCGTGTCGACGTCGACGTGCGTGCGCAGGCGCGTGGTGCCGAGCGCGAGAAAGGCCTTGGCCAGCACCAGCGACTGCGCGGCGGCGTCGTGCCCGCTGGCGTGGCGGAAGGCGCGCTCGTTCTCGATCTTGTCGGTGAGGTGGGTGCCGACCTCGTTGCGGTACCAGTCCATGCCCCACATCGTCTTGTCGAGGTGGGTGTGGCCTTCGACGAGGCCGGGCAGCAGCAAGGCGCCCTCGCCGTCTTCGACGGTGGCGCCGGCCGGTGCGGCCAGCGCCGCGCCGATCTCGGCAATGCGGCCGTCGTGCACGCGCACATCGACAGGAGACGCACCCAGGGGGCGCACGTTGCGGATCAGGAGCTGGGTCATTCGGTTTCGTTCGTGGGTCGGAGGCAAGAGAAGACCGGTCAGGCGGGTTGCGCCGCCACGGTGCGCGGCAGCACGCGCGGCGTGACGAGTGCCACCGCCACGAAGACCAGCGCGTTGACCGCCAGCGCCACCAGCCCGGTGTTGAGCGACTTGAAGACCACGGGCGCCGCCGGGAACAGCGTGCCCAGGTTCGCGCCGGTGGTCATCGTGAAGGCCAGCACCGCACCGCCCGCGAGGATGCCCGCAAAGGCGGCGTGCTTGCTGCCGAAGGGTTTCTTCAGCAGGCTGAACAGCAGCGAGGGCAGCAGCTGCGTGAGCAGGCTCGACGCGAAGATGGCCACGGCCACGATGGTGGTGCCGCCGCGCAGCACGAAGTACACGGCCACCAGTGCGAACAGGGGCAGCACGCCGCGCGCCACGCGCGAGACCTGCTTGTCGGTGGCGTGCGGCGCGAAGCCTTCCTTGTAGACGTTCTTGCCGATCACGGTGGAAGCGGTGAGCAGGATCATCGAGCCCGGCACCAGCGCGGTGAGCACGCCCGTGCCGCCGATCACGCCCACGAACCACGGGTCGAAGGTGTGCTTCACGAGGCCGAACAGGGCCAGGTCGACCTCGGAGCCCTTGAGCCCCGGCACCTGCAGGATGGCCGCGAAACCCACCAGGAACAGGAAGGCGATGACCACCTGGTACAGCGGCATCAGGATGGTGTTGCGGCGCACCGCGCTCGCGCTGCGGGCGGCGTACACCGAGGTCAGGTTGAACGGGTACAGGTAGTAGCCCAGCGCCGTGAGCAGGATGGTCGAGTTGTACCAGGTGAGGTTCAGGCCCTCTTTCGGAAACTCGAAGAAGCTGGGGTTGGCCGCGTGGATGGCGCTGAACATCGGCGTGACGCCGCCGTAGTAGTGCCACGGCAGGTACACGCCCAGGAACACGGCGAGCACGAGGATCAGGATGTCCTTCACGATGGCGATGCTGGCCGAGCCGTGGATGCCCGAGAACAGGATGTAGCTGACCATCACGAGTGTGCCGATCCAGATCGCCACCTGCGGCGCGATGGAGCCGTACGAGGCCTCCGACACGATGATGCCCAGCCCGCGCAACTGGATGGTGAGCAGCGCCACCATGCCCATGAGCGCCACGACGGACACCAGCACGCCGAGCGGGCGGCTGTCGTACTTGTGGGCGAAGAAGTCGGAGAACGACACCAGCTTGTGCGCGGTGGCGTAGCGCCAGATGGCCGGCAGCATCCAGAAGGCCATGAGGTAGGCCAGGCCGCCGTAGGCCAGGATGTAGAAGGCCGGCGAGCCCTTGCTGTACGACCAGCCGCTGGCGCCTAGGAAGGTGAAGGTCGAGAACGACTCGCCCGCCATGAGCAGGAACACCATGATCGTGCCCAGCCCGCGCCCGCCCAGCGCCCATTGCTCCAGGCTCATGGTGCGCCCGCGCCGCGCGAGCACCGCCAGGCCGAGGGCGCCAGCCACGAAGAGCGCGATCACGCCGAGTGCGGCGTTCATCGCGCGTCTCCTGCGGCCCGGGCAGCCTGCGCGTCCTGCGCGTCGAGGTCGCCTTCGGCGCGGTCGATGACCACCATGATGAGCGAGGTCAGCACCAGCCAGCTCACGTTCCAGACCATCAGGAAAGGCATGCCGAGCACGAAGGTGGGCGCGACGGACGACAGCCATCCCCCGCTGAAGAAGGCGGCGACCGGCAGCAGGGCCAGCCATTTGGCGAGTTTCATGGGATGTCTCTGTGTGTTCGGGTGGTTGGAAATTCGATCTTCTTTTGGTTAACCATTTTAAATATTTTGGTTAACCAAACGGCGCGAATGGTACGGAGCCGGGCGGGTCGCGTCAATCCGGGGGCTTTCCCGGAGGTGGCGGGGTGCAGGCAATAATCCGCAGGCCCATGCCTGCCGCCACCCGCCGATCCGCCGCGCCCGCCCCTTCGACTGAACCCATCGAGTCCGCCGACGACGCGAACGTGGACGAGCGCGTCTACGCCGCCGTGTCCAAGGCGCTGCTCAGCGGCAAGCTGCGCCCCGGCACGCCGCTGCGCGAGCGCGCGCTGGCCGAGGCGCTGGGCTGCACGCGCGGTGCGGTGCGCAAGGTGCTGGCGCGGCTGGGCTCCGAAAAGCGGCTGGTGCTGGAGCACAACCGCGGCGCCTTCGTGCCCAACCCGTCGATCGACGACATGCGCGGCATCTACCGCGCGCGCCGCATCGTGGAGGCCGGGCTGGTCGCCACGCTGTTCGGCCGGCTGGCGCGCGAGCAGGTGGCCGCGCTGCGCAAGCACGTGCAGGCGGAGCAGAAGGCGTTCAAGGAAGGCCGGCGCGAGGACGCGATCCGCCTGGCCGGCGACTTCCACCTGCTGCTGGCGCAGATGGCGGGCAGCGACGAGCTGCTGTCGTACATCCGGCGGTTGATCTCGAACACCGAGCTGTACAAGGCGCTGTACGACTCGGCCGAGGCCGCGAGCTGCGCGCCGCGCGAGCACGAACAGATCATCGAAGCGCTCATGGGCGACTCGCTCGACGCCGCGCTGGCCGTGGCACTGGAACACCTGGACGAGCTGGAGCAGCGCGTGATCGCGGGGGCGGCGGCGGAGCAGGAAGTCGACCTGGCGGCGCTGCTGAACGGCGCTGCGCCGGCGCGAAGCCACGGGCACGATCACTGAGGCTTCGCGCGCACGTTTCGCCCACATTTCGTCCACCAGCGAAGTGTCGAGGGGCCGGTCTCGCGAAGATCGGCGCACCATGCCAACGACCCCGCTCGCCGCCTCAGTCCGCCCCCACGCCCCTGCCCTCGAATGGGCACTGCTCGCGGTGCTCGCGACCTGCTGGGGCGCCTCGTACACCTTCATCAAGATCGGCGTGGCGACGATCCCACCGGTCACGCTGATCGCGGCACGCACCCTGATCGCGGGGTTGCTGCTGCTCGCGGTGCTGCGCCTGCGCGGCGTGCGCTTGCCGACAGATGGCGCGACGTGGCGGCGCTTCGCGCTGCAGGCTTGTCTGAACAGCGTACTGCCGTTCACGCTGATCGCGTGGGCCGAACGCAGCGTGGATGCGGGGCTGGCGACCATCCTCAACTCGACCTCGCCGATCTTCATCTTCCTGCTGGGATGGGGCCTGGGCGGGGCAGGCAAGCCCACGCTGCAGCGCCTCTTCGGCGTGGGGGCGGGGCTGGCAGGCATCTGCCTGATCGTCGGCTTCGAGGCCCTGCAGGGGCTGGGGCATTCGCTGCTGGCGCAGCTGGCGCTGGTGGTGGCTGCCGTCTGCTACGGCTGCGCCGCGATGTTCGGCCGCGTGTTCAAGGGCCTGGACCCGATGGTGCCCGCGGCCGGCTCGCTGCTGAGCGGCGCGGCCCTGCTCGTGCCCGCGAGCCTGGCGATCGACAGGCCCTGGACGCTCGCCCCCTCGGCCGCTTCGATGCTCGCCGTGCTGGCGCTGGCGGTGCTGTCCACGGCGCTGGCCTTCACGATCTACTTCCGGCTGATCAAAACGCTGGGGCCGATGTCGACCTCGGCGCAGGCCTACCTGCGCGTGCCCATCGGCGTGACGATCGGCGTGGTGTTTCTGGGCGAGACACTGGCGCCCACGGCGTGGGTCGGGCTGGCCTGCGTGGTGGTGGGCGTGGTCGCGATGACGATGCCCGACACACAACTTTTGCGCCGGGGCCTTCGTTTTTTACGCGGCTTTTAGACCCGCGCTTCTACGCTGCCGGCTCCTCCATCCGTTAGCGAATTCTTTCGATGAAACACCTCCTTCGCACCGCCTTGCCGGTGCTCGTTCTTCCCACCCTGTTCGCTCTGCCCCTGCTCGCCAATGCGCAGCTCACGGGCAACGTGGCACTGACCACGAACTACAAGTTCCGCGGCCAGGACCAGGACATGCTGGGCAAGAACGACTACGCCAAGACCCGCGGCTTCAAGCCCGCCATCCAGGGCGGCTTCGACTACGCCTTCGGCGACAGCGGCTTCTACGTCGGCAACTGGAACTCCAGCGTCAACTGGCTCAAGGGCAACAGCCTGGAGAGCGACCTGTACGGCGGCTACAAGTTCAAGGCCGGCCCGCTCGACATGGACGTGGGCGCCCTCACCTATCTGTACCCGGGCAATTCGACGGGCAACACGACGGAGCTGTACGCCAGCGCGGGCTACACCGACGCCACGCTCGGCTCGTTCACGCTGAAGTACTCGCACACGGTGTCGAAGGACTACTTCGGTTATGCCAGCGCCAAGACCGGCTCGGGCCGCACGGGCCGCAACACCGGCTACCTGAACCTGGCCTACAGCAAGGAGATCGTGCCCAAGGTCACGCTGAAAGCGGCCGTGGGCTACACGAACATGTCGAGCGACATCCGCAGCCTGGGCTACAGGAGCTACGTCGACTACAACGTCGGCGCCACGTACGACTTCGGCAGCGGCCTGACGCTGACCGGCTCGGTGCAGGGCGCGAACAAGAAGAGTTCGTACGTTTCAGTGGCCAACCCGGGCTACGACTACGGTTTCGGCACCGTCGGCCAGACCACGTACTCGCCGAACAAGGCCCGCTTCATCCTCACGCTGGCCAAGACCTTGTGATCAGTCGATGCTGATGTTCGCCGCCTTGGCGACCTCGGCCCACTTCACGCGATTGGCGTGCACGGTCTTCTTGAACTGCGCGGGCGACTCGATGCGCACCGTGTTGCCCTGGCTCTCGAAGCGTTCGCGGATCTCGGGCTGCTCGAGCACGGTCTTCACGGCGGCGTTGAGCTTGTCGACGATGTGGGCGTCGGTGCCCTTGGGCGCGAAGATGCCGAACCAGATGGCGCTGTCGAAGCCCTTGGTGCCGGGCAGGCCGCTGGAGGCGATGGTCGGCACCTCCTTCACGGCCGGCACCGCCGTGGCGGTGGTCACGCCCAGCAGGCGCACCTTGCCGGCCTTGTAGTGCGGCAGCACGGTCTGCACCTGGTTCATGATGCAGCAGGTCTCGCCGCGCACCACCGAGGTGATGGCCTCGGGGCCGCCCTTGTAGGGCACGTGGACCATGTTCAGGCCCAGGCGCGAGTTGAACTCGGCAAAGGCCATGTGCGTGCCCGCCCCGTTGCCGGTGGAGGCGTAGTTGTACTTGCCGGGGTTGGCCTTCACCAGCTCGACGAACTCCTTGAGCGTGCGCACGTTGATCACGTCGGGGTTGATGGTGAGCACGTTCGACACGTCGAGCACGGGCGCCACGGGCACGAAGTCGGCCTCGACGTCGAAGGGCAGCTTCTTGTAGAGCGCCGCGTTGCTGCCGTGCGTGGCGGCGGTGCCGAACGAGAGCGTGTAGCCGTCGGGCTTGGCGTGGGCGACGTACTCGCTGGCGATGTTGCCGGCGGCGCCCGACTTGTAGTCGATGATCACGGGCTTGCCGAGCTGGCGCGACAACGGCTCCTGGATGGCGCGGGCCACCACGTCGACGCCCGAGCCGGCCGGGAAGCCCATGATCAGTGTGACGGGTTGTTGCGGCCAGTCGGGCTGGGCCAGCGCCAGGGTCGATGCGGCGGCGGTGCAGAGCAAGGCGCCAGCGGCCAGCAGGGCGCGACGCGGGAAGGGAGAATGGGCCATGTCGGTCTTTCTTCGAGGCGGACGGTGCAGGCGCCGATTGTGGCGCGCGGCTGATATCTGTTTGCACATGTGCTTATGCACCGCGCCCCTTGCCTCTCCATAATCGCTCCATGGTCCGCCCCACACAACAACTCCACACCCATCGCGAACCGGTGCCCGTGCGCGCCGCCGCCACCGTCCTGCTGCTGCGCGACACCGACGCCGGCCTGGAGGTCTTGATGACCCGCCGCTCGGCCACCGCGAGCTTCGCGCCCGGTGCCTACGTCTTTCCGGGGGGCCACATCGACGCGGCCGACGCCGCCGCCGCACGCATCGCGGCGCGCCGCGCCACGCAGAGCGACACGCAGCACACGCAGGCCATCGCCGCGATCCGCGAGGCCTTCGAAGAGCTCGGCATCCTGCTGGCCCGCCATGCCGACGGCCGCGCGGTGAGCGCCGGCGAGGTCGCCGCGATGGACCGCAACGCCACCGCCGGCACGGCCTTCGCCGACCAGTGCGCCGCGCGCGGCCTGGTGCTGTCGGCCGACGAGGTCTTCACCTTCGCGCACTGGATCACCGACCGCGACCTGCCCAAGCGCTTCGACGTGCCCTTCCTGGTGGCGCGCATGCCCGAGGGCCAGGAGCCCACGGCCGACGAGAGCGAGCAGTTCGAGCCCTGCTGGGTGCGCCCGGCCGACGCGCTGGCGCGCCACGAGGCGGGCAGCTTCTTCATGATCTTCCCGACCATCCGCACGCTGCAGCGCATGGCGGCCTATGCGACGGTCGATGCGGTGCTCGCGGCCTGCGCGCCCGGCGCCGACGGCCAGGAGAAGCCGCTGTGGACCAGCTGCCCGCGCGCCGGCCTGCTCAAGGGCGAGGACGCGCGCTACATGGAACACGAGTCGCCCTTCGGCGAGCTCGCGCTGGTGTGCCCCGACGGCCAGATCGCGCACGCGCTCGACTGGCAGAGCACGCAGCCCGTGGCGCTGCTGAAGAACGTGCAGCGCCTCACCGCGCCGAACCCCAGCGCCATGACCGGGCCGGGCACCAACACGTACCTCGTGGGCGACGCGGCCACCGGCTACCTCGTGATCGACCCGGGCCCGAACGACGCCACGCACCTGGCGCGGCTTGTGGAGGCCACACAGGGCGATATCCGCCTGATCGTCTGCACGCACTCGCACGCCGACCACTCGCCGGGCGCCGCGCCGCTGCAGGCGCTGTGCGCGGCAGAGCGCAAGCCGCCGATCCTGGGCCTGTCGTCTGCGCCCACGGCCCGTTCCACCGCGCGCTTCAGCGCCGAGCGCGAGCTGGCCGACGGCGAGCGGCTGGTGCTCTCGGGCACCGCGCCCGACGGCACGCCGCTCGTGCACACGCTGCGCGCCATCCACACGCCCGGCCACGCGGCCAACCACCTGTGCCTGGTGCTCGAAGAAGACGGCCTGCTGTTCTCGGGCGACCACATCCTCAACGGCAGCACGACGGTGGTCGATCCGCCGGATGGCGACATGACGGCGTACCTCGATTCGCTCGACAAGCTCGACGCGGCCTGCGCGGCCGGCGGCATCGATTTCATCCTGCCGGCGCACGGCTACGTGATCGGCTTTGCGCGCACGGCCATCGCGCACCTGAAGGCGCACCGCCTGAAGCGCGAGGCCAAGATCGCCGCCGCGATGCAGCGGCTGCCCGACGGCACGCCCGAGCAGTGGCTGCCGCTTGCCTACGACGACGTGCCCGAGCGCATGTGGCCGGTGGCGGCGCGTTCGCTGGCGGCGCACGTGGCGCGCATCCGGCAACTGGCCGACGCGCGATGAACCGCTCGAACCGCCCCTCTGCGCCCGACGACGAAGGCGTGCGCCTGGCCAAGCGCGTGGCCGCCATGGCCCAGGTGTCGCGCCGCGAGGCCGAGCTGCTCATCGAGAACGGCGCAGTGCGCGTGGACGGCGTGCCCGCCCTGCTGCCGCAGTCGCGCGTGCAGCCGCACCAGCAGGTCGAGATCGCCGCCGGCGCGCGGCCCGAGCCCGTGGTGCCGGTGACGATGGTGCTGTACAAGCCCGCCGGCATGCCGACCGACAACGCCCACCAGCTGCTGGTGGCCGCCAACCACCACGAGCCCGAGCGCGAGGGCCAGCGCTTCCTGCCGGCGCATGCGCGCGGCCAGCGTTGCATGACGCCGCTCGAAACCGGCGCCAGCGGCCTCGTGGCCTACACGCAGGAGTGGCGCATCGAGCGCAAACTGCAGGAAGACGCGGGCATCCTTGAACACGAAGTGATGGTCGACGTGGCCGGCCCGGTGAGCCCCGAGGTGCTGGCGCGGCTGGAGCGTTCGCCCGCGCGCGTGAGCATCGGCCGGCAGTCGCCCGAGCAGACCGGCCTGCGCTTTGCGCTCAAGGGCGCGCGGCCCGGGCAGATCGCGCACATCTGCGACGGCGTGAACCTGCGCATCGTCGCCATGCGGCGCCTGCGCGTGGGCCGCGTCTCGCTGGCCGGGCTGCAGCCGGGACAGTGGCGCTACCTGGCGCCGAACGAGCGTTTTTGAAAGCGGCTTGAGGACGACGAGGCAGCACCGCAAACTGCCACCTGAAGACAGCGGCCCCGCGCCGCACACGGGAGATACCAGCACCATGAAGTTCGGCACACCGATCCGCACCCTGGCCTGCACCCTGCCCCTGACGCTGCTGGCGGGCTGCAGCTACCTCACGGCCCTGCTGTTCCCCGACGCGCCGGTCGGTTCGCCGACAGAAGCGACGACAGCCGCCCCGCCCGCCGTGGTTTCCAAGGACGGCCTCGCGCCGATCACCGCGGTGCAGGTGGAACGCATCCGCGAAGCCGTCGGCGGCAAGCCCCCGAGCCCCGCGGTGGGCAAGGTGGTGGGGAGCGCGTCGCCGACCATCGAATCCTTCCTGCGTACCGAAGGCTGCATCACGGCGCGCAACGGCGCGGTGCTCAACCCCTTCGCGGCGCCCGGCCGGCTGTTCGACGGCACGGGCTTCCAGGGCGGGCCGATGGCCGAGATGCAGTACCACGACAAGACCGCCTGCGTGACGGTGCAGCGCATCCAGAACTGGAAGCTGGTGTCGCCCCGGCTGCTGCGCTTCGACGTGGTCTACGTGGGCGACGACGGCGAGGAGCGCGCCATCAAGCGCCACGAGCTGACGCGCCAGCCCAAGGGCGGCTGGCTGTTCACGCGCTGAGCGTTGTGGCCGGCGAGCGGCACGTGCCGCTCAGCGGACGGTCGTGGCGGGCTTGCCTTGTTGGCTTTGTGCGAGCGCGTCATCGGCCGGCTCCCAGCCGCCGCCGAGCGCCATGAACAGCACGACCTGGTCGTCGGCCAGCTGCGCCTCGCTGGCGGCCAATGCGGCGTCGGCGCCGGCCAGTGCGCGTTCGGCGTCGAGCGCGTCGAGGTAGGCGGTGCGGCCGTTGCGGTACAGCTGGCGCGCCTGCGCGGCGACCTTGGCGCTTTCGTCGCGCGAGGCCTGCAGGGCGGCGCGGCGGTCGAGTTCGCGGGCGTAGGTGCCGAGCGCGGTCTCGGTCTCGCGCAGCGCCGTGAGCACGGTGCCGTCGAACTTGGCGAGCGCGGCGCGCGTGCCGGCCTCGGCCTGCGCGATGCGGGCCTGCGCGGCGCCGGTGTTGGGCACGGTCCACGAGATCAGCGGGCCCACGCTCCAGGCCAGCGTGTCCTGGCGGCCGAAGCCGGTGGCATGGCCGGCCGACGAGCCCGACAGGCCCAGCGTGACCTTCGGATAGAGATCGGCCGTGGCCACGCCGATGCGCGCAGTGGAGGCAGCGAGGCTGCGCTCGGCCTGGCGGATGTCGGGCCGGCGGCGCAGCAGCGCGGCGCCGTCGCCCACCGGCAGCGCGCCGGCCACGCGCGGCGGCGTGGTGCAGTCGGCCACTTCGCGCGGAAAGTCTTGCGGCAGCGCGCCGGTGAGCGTGGCCAGGCGGTAGAGCGCGCCCTGGCGCTGGGCCTTCAGCGGCGGCAGCGCGGCGTCGAGCTGCGCGAGCTGGGCACGCGCGCGGCCGGCGTCGATGGCACCGGCGCGGCCTGCGCGTTGCAGGCGTTCGGTGACGTTCACGGCGTCTTGCTGCAACGCGACCGACTTCTGCGCGATCTGCAGCCGCAGGCCGGCCGAGCAGGCTTCGGCGTAGGCGCGCGCGGTGCCGGCCGCGACGTTGACGCGCACGAGGTCGAGCGCGGCTTCGGCAGCCTGGCTGCTGGCGGCCGAGGCTTCGATGGCGCGGCGGATCTGGCCGAACAGGTCGACCTGGTACGACAGCGACGCGCCCGCGCTGTAGTTGAAGGTGTTCGGCGGCTCGTAGCCCTTTTGCAGCAGCGACAGGCCCGAAACGTGGCCGAAGGACGGCCCGCCGTTCACGCCGATGGTGGGGTACTTGGCGCCGGCCACTTCGGTTTCGATGGCGCGTTCGCGCTCGAGGTTGGCGACGGCCTGGCGCAGGTCGGTGTTGTGCGCGAGGGCCTGGGTGACGAGCCGGTCGAGCAGCGGGTCGTGGTACAGGCGCCACCAGTGCGCGGGCAGCGGCGCGGCCTGGGCCGGGGCTTCGGCGAAAGGCTTGCCGGCAGCGGGCTGGCTGGCCAGCGCTTCGGGCGGTTGCTGATAGTCGGGGCCGACCGCCGCGCAGGCCGCGAGCCCGGCCGCGACCGCGAGCGAAGCCATGCGAAAGGCGAAGCGGGTCATGGCGGTCATCCCTTCTTCGGCGTGGCGGCCGCGTGGGCCGCGTCGTGTTCGAGGACCTGCACGGTGACCGTCTGGCCGGCCACGAGGCGCGCGCCTTCGGGCAGCGGGTCGAGCTTCACGCGCACCGGGATGCGCTGCGCCAGCCGCACCCAGTTGAAGGTCGGGTTCACGCTGGGCAGCAGGTTGGCGCTGGTGGAGCGGTCGCGGTCGGCGATGCCGGCGGCCACGCTGTCGACCGCGCCTTCGAGCACCGCGCCGCCGCCCATCGGCGTCACGCGCACGCGGTCGCCCAGGTGGATGCGCGGCAGTTTGGTTTCTTCGAAATAGCCCTCGACGTAGAACGACTGCGCATCGACCAGCGCGAGGACCGGCCGGCCCGCGGCGGCGTAGCTGCCCTGGCGCAGGTCGAGGTTGGTGACGAGGCCGTCGGCCGGCGCGCGCACTTCGGCGCGCTGCAGGTTCAGGCGCGCCGAATCGAGCGCCACCTCGGCCTGCGCGACGGCGGCCTGCGCCTGCTCGACGCGGGCGCGAGTCTGTTCGCGCGACTCTTTGGACACCAGCTCGTCCAGCCCCGTGTTGCGTGCGTTCTCGCGCTGGGCCTGGGCGCTCACGGCGCGCTGCGCGGCGAGCGCGGCCTGCGCCTGGCGCACGGCGAGGTCGTAGCGCGCGCGGTCCACCTCGAACAGCAGCGTGCCAGCGGCGACCGGCTGGTTGTCGCGGATCGGCACGGCCGTGACGAGGCCCGACACGTCGGGCGCGATCTGGACCACGTTGGCGCGCACGCGGCCGTCGCGCGTCCACGGCGCGAGCTCGTAGTGGTCCCACAGGCGAAAGCCCGCCCAGACGGCGGCGGCCACCACGGCCACGGTGAGGAGAACGCGCAGCAGGCTCTGGGCCCGGGGGTTGTCTGCGAAGGGGTTGGCTTTCATGGAAATCTCTGTGTTGTTTGAGTTGTCGGTGCGGGCGTCATTGCAGGTGCGCCGTGAGGCGGCTCAGGCCGTACAGCAGCAGCAGGTACAGCGCCATGTCGAACAGCGCCGGGTGCCACACCCAGCGGTACAGGCCGGTGGCGGCGAGCAGCCGGCGCACGCCCCACAGGGCGAGCAGCGCGGCGCCGGCCAGCAGCATGAGCCAGGGCACGTAGAGCCCGTAGAAACTGGCTTCGCCGATCATGCGGAAGCTCCTTGCGGTGAAGAGGAAGACACGCCTGCCAGCGAAGGCGGCGCGTCGGGGAACAGGTTGCGGCGCAGGCCGACCAGCGCAGTGACGGCGGCGCGCGACGCGGTGGAGGTGTCGCGCGCGGCGAGCACGGCCGCCAGCGCCTCGTCGATCTGCGGCAGGAGCGCCGCCGGACGCGGCGCCATGCGACCTTCGCCGCGCTGGCGGAAGAAGCGCGCGATGCCGCCGAGCAGCGCGGCCGAGGTGGCCATCGGCAGCTGGGCGCGCACGCGCTGCAACACGGCGATGTCGGCGCCCATGCGCAGGTCGCGCAGCGCGTCGTTGGCGGCCACACCCTCCACGGTGCCCCCGGCCTGCGCGATGCGCGGCGCCAGCAGGCCGATGCGGTCGAGCATGCGCACGGCGTAGGCGTCGCTCTGCGCGTACTGCGGCTGGGTGGAGGCGGCCATGTCGCCGAGTTCGCGCCAGGTGGCGCGCTGGATGCGGCGCGCGCTCCAGTCGGCGCCCACCGAACGCACCAGCCGCGTGACGCGCGCGGCCATCACCACGCCGACGATCTGGCCGGTCATGCTGTTGATGAAGCTCACGAGGTCGGCGCTGGCGGTGTCGTGCATCGCCAGCGTGCCCGACACGCCGAACACCAGCGCCATCGCGGCCATGAAGTGCGTCGGGCGCGGCAGGTACAGGCCCAGCACCAGGAACAGCGGCGCGCAGACCAGCGCGAGCATGCCGAAGTCCTGCACCGTGGGCATGAGCACGAGCACGTAGACGGCCGAGATGGGAATGGACCACAGCGTCCACTTCAGGAAGCCGTGCATCGCGGGCACGGGGTCGTCCATGGTGGCGAAGAAGCAGCAGAAGACGGCGGCCATCATGGTGGCGGCCGAGCCCATGGTCCAGCCCGTGAGGATCCAGAACGCGCCGCACACGCAGATGGCGATGACGGCGGCCAGCGCCGACAGCAGCGCCATGCCGTGGTCGCGGTGCATCGCGCGCTGGCCCAGCGCGGCCGTGCGGCGCAGCGGGGCGCCGCCCTTCAGGCCTTCGTCGATGTCGCGGCGCAGCCGGGCGCAGGCGGTCCAGCCGTCGACCAGTTCTTCGAGCCGGCCCGCGAGGCCGATGCGCAGCGCGCGGGCCCAGGGCGTGAACCCCGCGTCCTGCGCGCTGCCCAGCGCGGCGATGGCCTGGCGCAGTGCCTGCAGGCGAGCGGAGGCATCGACGGCCGGATCGCTTTCGTCGCGCAGCCATTGCGCGGCCAGCGCGAGCACGGCGGTGATGTCGGGCGCGAGGCGGCCTTCGGCCTGCGCCAGCGCCTGCAGCCGGTCTTCGACCGCCGACAGCGCGGGCGTGAGCGCCGCCACGCGGTCCTGCATGGCGCGGATCGCGCCGGCGGTCCAGCGCAGGTGCGTGGTGTCGAAGGGCACGTGGGTCGAGAGCAGGCGCAGCTGCGTGATGTCGCCGGCGAGGCGGCGGCGGTCGTCGTCCAGGCGCTTGGGGTCGGCGTCCTTGGGGGTGCTGCGGTCGCCGGGCTGGAACAGGTCGCCGATCCACTGGCGCGCGTCTTTCAGCGTGCGGTCGAGCAGGCCCAGCACGGTGGGCGCGAGCCCCGCGGGCAGCACGAGGCTGTGGACCAGCGTGGCGCAGAAGATGCCCAGGCCGATCTCTTCCACGCGCGCCACGGCGGTGTCGAACAGCACGAGCGGCGTCTGCACCGACGGAAAGCCGATCAGCGCCGCCGTGTAGCCCGCGAGCATGAAGACGTACGAGCGCGGCGTGCGGTCGAGCAGCGACACATACAGGCACAGCCCGACCCACAGCGCGAGCACCAGCGTGAGCAGCTCGGGCGCGTTAGACAGCGCGGGCACCATCAGCACGGTGGCAACGCTGCCGATGAGCGTGCCGCAGAAGCGGAACACCGCCTTGGAGCGCACGGCGCCGGCCAGCGGATGGGCGACGACGTAGGTGGTCATGAGCGCCCAGAACGGGCGCGGCAGGCCGGCGCGGCTGGCTAGGTACATCGCCAGCATCGCGGCGGCGAAGCTCTTGACGGAAAAGAGAACTTCCGCGCGGGTGAAGCGCGGCAACGTCATCGCCGTGGACATCTACTGGCCGCGCCCTTCCTGCTGCAGGCTCTGCATGCCGGCAGCACTGCGGCCGAGCTTGGCCTCGAGCGCGCCGAAGACGCGCAAGGTGGCGGCGATGTCCTCGTCGGGAATGCCTTCGAACAGCGCCGCGCGCATCTGGCGCAGCGCGGCCTCGATGGGCTCGCACACGGCGCGGCCGGCGGGCGTGAGGTGCAGCGTCTTGGCGCGGCGGTCGGCCGGGTCTTCGCGGCGCTCGACGAAGCCGGCCTCGACCAGTTGGTCGAGCGAGCGCACCAGCGACGGCCCTTCGATGCCCAGCGCCTCGGCCACCGTGCCCTGCCGAACGCCGTCTTCCATGCGCCCGAGCACCACGACCGGCCAGGCCAGCGTCTGCGACAGGCCCACGTGCGCCACCGCCTTGTCGGCCGCCGCGCGGTAGCCGCGCTGGAGCACCGACAGCGAGGTGCCGAGCCGCATCAGCGCGTGTTCGCGCAACGGGGAGATGGGTTCGGTATCGGCCACGGCGTCATCAATTAGTTAGCTTGCTAACAATTGTACGGGTTTCTACCGAGTTCTGCACGCAGCCGCGCACGACGTCAGTGCGCGGCCCAGGGAAAAGGGGGAGAGAAAGAAAAGTGTGAAGCTCGCCGATAAGCCGGATTCTGTGCACCGGAGCCCTCTTGCGAAGACCCCGGCGTGACCGCCATTACTCTGGGCCGTTTGTCGCCAAACGGCTCGATGCCACCTACCCGCCAGCTCAGCGGAACCACCTCAATACTGGCCTACTTGGTGTTGCTGCGCGCAGAGATTGCCCGTTTCACCCGAACTGAATCGGCTCGTCTCTGTTGCTCTGATCCTCACCTCACGGTGGAGAGTCGTTAACTCCTGCGCTGTCCTGTGCAGTCCGGACGTTCCTCCAGTGCGATCTTTCGACCCGATGCTGTTGCCCGAGGGCAGAGCATCGTCCCTTTCGGGCTTGCACCAGCGGCGGTCTGGCGTGCTTCACCTCTCGATTATCGCCCGCCCCATCAATGACCCTTCAGGCGACGCCGCGCGCCGACCTTCAGCCGGGCGTTTCGTGGTCGCCGGCCTGCACCAGGCCCAGCTTGCGCAGCGTTCGATGGAAGTTGCTGCGGTCGATGCCGGCCTCGCGCGCGGCGCTGGCCACGCGACCGCCGTGGCGGGCCAGCAGTTCCGACAGCCAGGCCCGCTGGAAGGCCTCGGTCGCGTCGCGCAGCGTGCCGCCGGCGATGGCAGGCCCCGCGAGTTCGTTCGCCGGGGCCTGCACGGGCGCTGCCATGGCGCTTCCCGCGACGGCGGTGCTGTCCAGCGCCAGATGGTGCGGTTCGATGGCCGTCCAGCGCGAGCCGCGCGGCTGCTCCCGGAACGCCCGCAACGACGCGCGGCTGATCACATGCTCGAGCTCGCGCACGTTGCCCGGCCAGCCGTGCGCCAGCATGGCGGCCTTCGACGCCGGCGAAAGCCGCAGGTTGCGCGCGCCCAGCCGGTGCTGGTTCTCCTCGAGAAAGCTGCCGGCCAGCACGAGCACGTCGCGCCCGCGTTCGCGCAGCGGCGCGACCACGAGCGGATAGACCGACAGCCGGTGGTACAGGTCGGCGCGAAAGCGCCCCTGCGCGATCGCCGCGGGCAGGTCGCGGTTGGTGGCCGCGATCACGCGCACGTCGACCTTGCGCATGCGGTCGCTGC
>Ga0207709_10000353_pt1 | contig 46902 bp, 46 predicted proteins | sample KBSM34metaG_FD_184397 | JGI IMG/M metagenome (GOLD analysis project Ga0207709, IMG submission 184397) | Miscanthus rhizosphere microbial communities from Kellogg Biological Station, Michigan, USA - KBS M3-4 metaG (SPAdes) (version 2) | ecosystem: Host-associated > Plants > Roots > Rhizosphere >...
AAATGGCCGACAAAAGCCGGCCAATCCAAATTATTTATTTACCTCTACATATTGTATTATGGTCTGATTTTTTGGGTTGTAGATAATAGTACTACTGTTTGGGAATCTTTTTAACTTATAATATTCTATACTTTTGTCATTCTTAATATCTTCTAAAAAACCTGTATCAAAGGTATTTTCAGGAAGAAATTTCGAAATAAAACTTATTTTATCAATAAGGCTTTGTCCATCAATTTTGCGGGATGTTTTATCTGACTTACTTTCATCCCTTGTAGGCTGCCCTTCCAAAAGAGGTAATAAGGCAGCGATATCTGCTTTATATTTAAAAATATAGCCTTCAGTACCATTGGGAAATTTGAACTTCTTTCCTTTTTCTTCTGAAACTATACCAGCTCCGGCATTCGGAAAAACTTCACTGAACTTAACATCCTGAGAGTTTGTGAATGAGTTGATAGATTCGCTGACTGTTTTTTTGACTGTTTCCTCTACTGCCTGCTGGGCTTTTTGCTGTACCGTTTCCGTTGTTTTTTGGACGGTCTGGTCTATTTTTTCTTCAATTTTATTACATGAAACTAATGAAAGAACAGTAATAACTGGCAAAATATACTTCTTCATAATTCTAATGATCAATTTCTTTTTTTATTACTATACTTTTCCTTTAACGGAAAAGTAGGTCAAGATATTTTAACAAAGGAATAAAATATTTTTCAGGATCAAAAAATCCTACTGACAAACTGTTGTCATAACCCGGTCTTACCTTTGTTTCAACAATAACAAACAAAAACCATACAATTATGACAACTACAGCAACAGCCACAAAACAATTTATGACAACTGAACAATTATTAAAGCACTGGCAAGGGCATAGAAATCTTACAAGAAGAGTTATTGAAGCCTTTCCTGAAAAAGAATTATTTGAATTTTCAATAGGGGGTATGAGACCTTTCGCAAAACTGGCAGTAGAGCTGATCAGTATTGGCGGAGTTGCTTTAAAAGGAATTGTTGAAAAAAATACGGAAGCTTATAATGAGGAGGGCTTTATTCCAAAAACTAAAGAAGATATCTTAAAGAAATGGGATGAAGAAACAGAAGTAATCAATCACTATTTCGGTCAGATTTCAGAAGAGCGTTTCCAGGAAACTTTCAATTTATTCGGACAGTATGAATTCCCGGTATATGAGAATGTTCTTTATTTTGTAGACAATGAAATTCACCACCGTGGCCAGGGATACGTTTACCTGAGAGCTTTGGGAATTGAACCACCTTTCTTCTGGGAGAGATTTTAATACACCAGGAAGGTTATTTTATTTTTAATAACATTCTCAATTTCATTTTATAACCATTTCATCTTTTTGCCTATATTAAACCTCAGCAGTCATGTTGAGGTTTATTGATGTCTTTCCATCATTTTTATCAGCAACTCATTAAGCCTTATCCGAAGACTTTCAGGTTCTAAAACAGTAGCGTAATCGGCAAAAGTAATTAACCATCGGGGGAAGCCATCATTGATCCATTCTGTTTCAAAAGTCAGCTCTACACCGTTGTCAGTTTCCACTTCATTAATCAGTCCATAATATTTTTTTGAATTGACCAGATGGGACATTATTTTTTTATCTACTAATAGTTTTGCAATAGATTTATTTACATTCGATCTTTTACGGTAATCATTCACCTGTCCGTACTCCTGTAAAAAAGGAGTTTCTGTTTTGGAAATCTGCAAAATCCTATCTACCCTAAACTGCCTGAAATCTTTTCTCAAGGTACAGAATGCCATGATATACCAGAAATTGAATTCAAAGAAGACTCCAACAGTTTCAATTGTTCTTTTACTCACCGTAGAATCCACCGTTTTATACTCTATAACGAGCTGAGTTTTCTCTGCAATACTTTCTAAAATAATAGGAATAACATTTTTAAGAGAATCTTCCGGGTGGGCATGAAAATTAAAAACATCAATCTGTTTTTCAATATTCTGAATCAAGCTCTTATCCGAATGCCTCAGTACGGAACGTACTTTCTCCATTGCTTTCTGATAGTGGTCTCCTAAGCTCTGATGAGAAAATTTCTGCATGAGTTTCTCTGCAGTAATAAAGCTCAGCACCTCTTCTTTGGTAAACATCACAGGCGGAAGCTTGTAACCGTCCATCAGGGAATATCCGTTTCCGGCCTCTCCTATAATAGGAATACCTGCATTTTCCAGCGTCTTTACATCACGGTAAATTGTTCTGATGCTGACATCAAATTTCACCGCCAGATCCTGTGCCCTGACAATAGGTTTAGACTGAAGCTGGGTGAGAATAGCGGTTACCCGATCTAGTTTTTTAAGATAATGGTCGTTCATATTGCTTCAACAAAGCTAAAATTCTTTTTTGAGGTATCCCATAAAATATAAGAGCTTTTTTACTAATTTTATTTTTTTCAAACAGACTATTCTTATGCCTCATACCCAGTTTATCCAGACCATTGAGAAGATCTTAAAACCAGAAGAGGAAGTGATGAACGGACTTGTTTCCGGTTTAGAATCCAAAACATACAGAAAAGGGGATTTTCTGTTAAAAGCGGATGAAACCTGCAGGTATTTTTATTTTATAGAAAAAGGGCTTGTCAAATTATTTTTTGACAATGGTGATAAAGATTTTATCATGACCTTTTTTGCAGAGAATGCTTTTTTTGCAGAATTAAGCGGCTTTCTCACCAGCCAGCCTTCAAAGTATATGATTGTAGCGGTAGAACAGACAGAGGTTCTCCGCATACATAAGGATATCATTGAGAAACTGTGTAAAAAATACCACAGTGCTGAAACACTGTTCAGTAAATTATATTCCAAAGCTCCGGTGAATATGATGGGAAGAATCAGTGAAATGCTAGAGGACGACGGCAAAAAGCGGTATCACAATTTTCTCAGACAGAGACCTGATCTTATTCAGCGCATCAGTCTTGGAGATATGGCAGATTATATTGGCATTACCCAGGTTTCTTTAAGCAGGATCAGAGCGCAGAAATAGATAACAATATTTGAAAAATTATTGTTTTCTGTCTGCCTTTATTCTGATCACGTCCCTATCCTCTTTTTTTATTACGTTATTTATCATTTGTAAAAAAATTCCGAAAATTTCCGTTTTACATTTGTCACATCATTAATCAAAAAACAAATAGTATGTCACAAAGAATCAACGCATTTGCAATGGGAAACAAAGCGATAAATGCACTTCACAACATGGGATTTCAGGTACAAAACTCATCATTAGACAATACGTTTTTAGAACTCCTTTATTTCAGGGTATCTCAAATGAACGGATGTGCTTTTTGCCTGGATATGCATTCCAAAGAATTAAGAGCAAAGGGTGAAACCGAACAGAGAATATTTCTGGTAAGTGCCTGGAGAGAATGTTCATTTTATACAGAAAAAGAGAAAGCAGGACTACTATGGGCTGAGTCTTTAACAGCTTTACAGGGTAAAGAAGTTCCTGATGAGGTATATTCACAAGTAAGTCATTATTTTTCTGAAACGGAAATAGTGGATTTAACAATGGCCGTCATCGCTATCAACAGTTACAATAGAATCAATATTGCTTTTGGTGCAGAGGTGGGCACTTATCAGGTTCCTGAAAAAGCCCATTGAAAAATGGGTATTGAATAAAAAAACTCAGCTGTCCGGCTGAGTTTTTTGATTTAGTTTTCTTTATAAGTATTCACCAGTTTATCCAGGTTTAAACTCCGTGCTGAAGCATCAAAAATCTCACGATAGGTACCATCTTTACTATAAAGTTCATCATGAGTCCCGTTTTCGACCACCCTGCCCTTTTTCATCACATAAATGGTATCTGAATCTAAAATCTGGGATAAAGAATGCGAAATAATAATCACCGTTCTGCCTTCTTTTATGGCATCTAAGGAATTCTTGATCTGCTCTGTGGCTATTGCATCCAAACTTGCTGTAGGCTCATCCAGAAAAATGATAGGTGGATTTTTAAGAAATAATCGGGCAATAGCAATTCTCTGCTGCTGTCCTCCTGAAAGCTGAGTGGCATCATGATTATACTGGTCAGGGAGATCCATAATCTGCTCATGTAGGTAAGCCTTTTTTGCGGCTTCCTGAATTTCTTTAAGATCAGCATTCATATCTCCATAGCGGATATTGTCTTCAATACTTCCCTGGAAGATATGATTTTTCTGAAGAACTAATCCGAGATCACTTCTCAGAAAAGTATTATCAAATTCATTAAGGTTGATATCATCCAACAGGATTTCCCCGGAATCCGGGAGGTAAAATTTACACAAAAGATTAATAACCGTAGATTTTCCAGCTCCACTTAACCCAACCAAAGCGGTTGTTTTTCCATTCTCAATTTTCATGGATACATTATGCAAAGCTTTTGTTCCGTTGGGATAGGTAAAATCAACATTTTTCAATTCAAAAACGCCCTTGATCTGTTTTTCTACAAAAGTTCCGTTGGGTTCGGCTTCATGATCTGCATTAAGAATATCAAAATATCCTTCGGCATAGATCATGGCGTCATTCATATCATCATAAATCCTGTGCAGTTGACGGATAGGTGCTGAAACATTATTAAAAAGCATAATATGAAGCATAATAGCCCCGATAGTCATCTGCTGATCCAGCACAAGATAAACCGTTAAAAGAATAATAAGAACGACTCCGAACTGTTCAATAAAGGTTTTCAGCCCATCATAAATAAAGTTGATCTTTCTGGTAAACATCTGGCTTTCCATGAGCTGCATCTGCAGATCATACTGTTTTTTACCTTCAAATTTTTCACGGACAAAACTTTTGATCACCATAATGGAATTAATCAGATTCAAAAGTCCTGAAGTTTTCTTTTCTCTCTGGTTTCTGAGCTGGCGACGCACTCCACCCAGCTTTTTCGCCTGTAGGGAGCTTATATAAAAATAAATGGGAACAATGATCGTAGAAACCATTCCCACATAGACATTCTGCATGTACATTATAATCAAAGCGATAATCGCATTGGAAAAAAGCGGTAGAATATCTATGAAAAAATTCTGGACCAGCTTTGTTAAACTTTCAATACCGCGGTCAATTCTGATCTGTAATTTTCCGGAATCATGGTTTTCATCATTAAAATAAGCAACTTTATAGGTCAAAATCTTATCTATAGCTGACTGGGCGAGAACAGAACTTACATTAATTCTGATCTTTTCTCCGTAAAACTTCTGTCCGAAATTGATAAAAATATTCAACAATTCCTTTCCCAACAAAATAATGGAGATAATGATCAGGATATGGATACCTTCTGTCATGGGATGTGGAAGATGGGTAAGCTTGGTCACCTCATCCACCGTATATTTCAGTACGATTGGGTTGACCTGTGCTGCCAGAGCTCCCAAAAAAGTAAGAAATAATGTGCCATAAATCATGGGACGGTAAGGCCTGATAAATGGAACCAGCTGTTTATAGATCCCGAATAAAGTAACTGTTCTGTTAAAAGGTTTTGCCATAGGAATTATTTAAACTGAAAAACGTACCGTTTCAAGAGAAAAGGTACGTTTTATTATGATTTACAGCAAATAATTCTTTGTTATTCTAAGATTTACCTGATTTCTAAAAGTTGTTTAAGATTGGGATCAGATGCAGGTATTTCATTGATTTCAACACTTTTATCGGAAATCAATGCCAGCCAATAGCCTTCAGTATTTTTAAATACGTAATAAGTAGATGAAACAGGATTTCCTACTGCACACATCGGCCATGAGCCCTCATATGCAGCAAGAAGTTCTATATTTTTGCTCTTAATGATTCTGTGGGTTTTTGTATAAATATAATCTTTATCCGCCAGGAAGGCATTAAATACCCTTACAGAACCTGGATCTATTCCTTTGAGAGTAGTTAATCCTGTATTATAAGAATAAAAATACACGTTGTTTTTATCTTTATAATAGGTATCTTTAATATTTTCAAATGTTTCTGCATCTGCAGAAGTTTTTTTATCATTCCAGTAAACATTATTACCCACTTTTCCCAATAGAAAATCGTAATTGGTTCTGAACTGAATGGAACCATTAATTTTTATCAGATCTTTATTCTTGTTTTTCAGAATATCAATATGTTCCTGAGTCACATGATTAAAAACACTGGCATTATTATGATCTGAATATGCCTGATCTTTATAAAAAATATATCCGGGAATTTCGATGATATCTTTACGGTCTACTGCACCTGAATAATTGAAAGGAATCTTTTTATATAAAACCTCACTGGTCTTAGCATCATAGGAACTGATGTATATGCCATTTTTATCATAACACAGTGCCTGATCAGCGATAACTCCAAAGCTTGGGGCGTCAAATTTTGGTTTGTCTAATAAAGTTTCTGCTAAAAAAACTTTTTTACCATCCGTGATAAATGTATAGACATAATCTGTGTTCCATATTTTCAATTTTCCGGCATCTGCTATATCAATGGGTAATATTTGATCCTGATAATAAACATGGTTCTTATCTCTAAAATAGAATTTATCCAGTAAAACAAATGTATTAGGATCTGCATCAGGCACTGCATTGCTGTCACTGTAAACATGATTTTTATCTTTAGCAAAATGTTCATTTACAGAAACAAACGAAGCAGCATCTGCACCCCTTACAATAGAAGAACCATGATAGGCCCGGTTTTTATCTTTGGCATAATCTCCATGCAGTTTAATAAAGGAATCAGCATCACTTCCGGGAAGAATATTTTCCCTATTAAGGACGTGATTTTTTGCTTTCTGTAAATACGGAGTAAGATAAGTTACAGGAGTTCCTTCAAAAAATACTTTTTCACCCCTGTCATAAAATCCATTTTTGTCATAACACAATTCCCAGTCAAGAAAAACAATAGTACTGACATCTATATCTTTAACCAGTTTATCATAGTAATACACCTGATCCTTGTATTGATAGTATTGGTAACTGGAATAATTTCCTTTTGAATCTTTCAGCGGAATAAACTCTGAAGCAGTAAAGTCAGTAAGCTCGGTAAGGTTTTTATAAATCTTAGTTTTGGTCTTCCAGAGATGGCCATTACCAGTGGTCCCTATATATTTAAAACCTAATGTATCTGTTTTCACAAAATTTCCTTCTACAAAAATTCCATCTTTATTTCTGGCCATTTCGTCATAAACTTTATGTACAGAAAAGGATTTCGTATCTGCGCTCGTTACATTTCTTATCCCTTCGTTTCCCTGAAAGACAATATAATCTTTATTAATAAGATAAACATTAGCTTCCAGATTGGGTTCATCGTAAACGGATAAAACAGGATTCACCACGGGCTTCTTAATAGAAACTATGGTTTGGGCATTTGTTTTTATTGAAAAGATAAGAGGAAATATGAAAATAAGACACTTCATAGACTTTACGAAAATTATTTTCCTCAATATTAATCATTACTATATTTAAACTGATCACTGTTATCAGCTATTTTTCAGCCAGTTTCAAAAAAACTCTCCCACACTCCGCACCAATCCCCAAAATCTCTTTGATCAGGTATATCCCAGCGGATTATCGTTGAAAATTTATGTTTTTTTTAATCTGTTAGAATACCATATTCATCATCCGGAAAGACTTTGCTTCCAATTTTTATATTTTCAACAAAATCCCCGATTTTATCCCTCATACATATACGTTGTCAGATAGTGAAGTTCTGATTGGCTCGCCTCTTTAGATGCTGCTTCTGCCTGTTCTAAGGAATATTGGCTGTTGATTTCTTTTTTCTGGAAAACAAATGAGTTGTTTGCATTTTTATCCACCACTTCATTAAAGATATGCTCAATCTCAGAATTGGCCAATGAAGCAAAGCTGATATCTTCAAAACCATACATCAGTCTAAGATCATCAAACTGCTTAAAGTTTTCATCTACAAATCCCTGGAAATGGTTTTTTGAATCAAAATTTCCAGCCCAGATATTGTAGGCATATTTTTTCTTTTTTGGTTTGTCTAAAATACTCTGATAAACGAAGTTTTCTCCAAGATATGCTTCTCTTACCTGCGGATCATTGGCAAGATCTTCAGGAAGTCCTTCCTTAAGAATTTTACCTTCAAACATGATATACGTTTTGTTGGTAATAGCCAGCGTTTGCTGTACGTTGTGGTCGGTAATTAAAATTCCGATATTTTTATCAACTAAGCTTCTTACAATTTTCTGAATATCTTCTACCGCAATCGGGTCAACCCCGGCGAAAGGCTCATCCAAAAGAATGAAATTCGGGCTGGTAGCAAGACAACGGGCAATTTCCGTTCTACGTCTTTCTCCTCCGGAAAGAAGGTCCCCTCTGTTTTTACGAACATGTTGTAAAGAAAATTCTTCGATCAGCTCATCACATTTGATATGCTGTTCACGTTTTGAAAGTTTGGTCAGCTGCAGTACTCCCATAATGTTTTCTTCCACGGAAAGTTTTCTGAAAACGGAAGCTTCCTGAGCCAGATATCCGATTCCTTTCTGAGCTCTGCGGTACATCGCATCAGTGGTGATCTCCTGTTTATCAAGAAAAATCTTTCCTGAAGTAGGCTTAACCAACCCTACAATCATATAAAACGAAGTGGTTTTTCCTGCTCCGTTCGGACCCAGCAAACCAACAATTTCTCCCTGTTGAACCTGTACAGAAACGCCTTTTACAACTTTTTTAGGACCGTATTCTTTGATTAAGTTTTCTCCTCGTAAAATCATAGGGCAAATATATCAAAAATATAAACTCCCTTTATAGCAATATAAACTTATTTACTTTCATAGCACTGTAACTTTTTATAACTTCAAACTACTTATATTGAAAAAAATCAATCATTTAAAAACATTAGGAAATGGAAAATTACGGCTATACAAAAACAGAAAATACACAAAATCAGCAGAACAATATTCCCTATCGTTCGGAAAAGAAACTTCCAGCGGCCATATTAGGTATTCTGGTAGGGTGGCTGGCTCTCAATAAATTTTACCTGGGTTATACCAAAGAAGGTGTTATTCAGCTTGTCCTGAATATTGTTACCTTAGGAGCTGCTTCTATTATCCCGTTTATAGAAGGTATCCTATACTTGTTTATGAGTGATAAACAGTTTGATGATACTTATGTGTATGGAAAAAAAGGCTGGTTATAATATGATCATAAAAAAACACCTCTAGTTGTAGAGTGCACCCAAAAGTTTAGACAAAATTAAATAATCTTTTGATAATAAAGAGTTCGATATTCTATCGGACTCTTTCCTTTTAAATTAAGTCTTATCCTGTCGTTATTATAATAGTCAATATATTGATGAATTTCGTCTTTTAATTCCTGTATTGATTTGAACTTTTTCAGATAAAACATTTCGGATTTTAATGTTCCAAAGAAATTCTCTATTATAGCATTATCCAAACAGTTCCCTTTTCTAGACATACTTTGGATAATCCCCTTTTGTTTCAAAATATTTTGATACAGCCTCATTTGATATTGCCAACCCTGGTCTGAGTGAAGAATTAGGTTCTGTGTATTCTGTGTTTTTCTAAAACTCTTTTTCAACATATTAATAATTTGTGCAAAAACAGGTTTTTCTGAAAGTTCATAGCTTATAATCTCTCCATTAAATAAGTCGATGATAGGAGACAGATATAGCTTGTTTCCAGAAACACTGAATTCTGTAATATCGGTAGCCCATTTTTGGTTCGGATGATTAGTCTTGAAGTTTCTTTTCAGAATATTTGGTGCTATTTTTCCTTGTTCTCCACGGTAAGATCTATATTTTTTCACACGAATTAAGCTTTTCAAGCCCAAGTTTTTCATTAATCGTAAAACTGTTTTATGATTGATAATTACACCCTGATTTTTTAGTTCCAGAGTGATTCTTCTATATCCAAATCTTCCTTTATGTTTTTGATAAATTAATTGTATTAAGCATTTAATATGAACATATTTATCTCCGACATTACCCCGAGCCAGATGATAATAAAAACTGCTTCTTGCCATACCAGAACAATTCAGCAATATTGCTAAATTATACTTTGGCCTTAACTCTTCGATGGCTTTTGCTTTTTGCTGGCTAGAGCTAAGGCGTCTAACTTTTTTAGATAATCAATTTCAGCACGGAGTCTTTCATTTTCAAGTAAAAGTTCTTCCTCTCTTGTTAAAACTTTATCAGATTTTCTTTTTTTATCTTTATTATCACTCATTATCTTAGGCCTTCCTCTGGGTTTATTTTCTAACCCTAAAATACCACTTTTCTCATAAGCATGCTGCCAATTTAAAATACTGGACTCTGCACCTATATTAAACTTTAAGCATGCCTGTTTAATGGAAAGGTGACTTTCTGATATGGAGTGTAAAACTTTCAGCTTAAACTTGACATCATAAACTCTGTTACGGATGCGAAGAAGACCTTTAGATCCATGTTGAATATAGTATTTAACCCATTGTTTCACTAAAGATTTACTGATCCCTAATTCTTTAGCAACTACGGAAATCGAATGATGTCTTTGTAAAACCTTAACAACACAATCTGTTTTAAATTCTAAACTATATTTTGATTGTCCCATAAAAAATGCCCCTAAAAAGTGTCTAACTTTTTGGGGGCAGTCTAAAAAGGAGCTTTTTTAGTTTAAATATGATTCATAAGGGGAGCTTATTTTTTATCAATTCCAAATCCTGTACATCCCTGAAACAGAAATAAGGTCAGGAACATTAAATACAGGGTTTGCGGAAGATAAAGAAAATAGCTCAGCCAGGTAAAAGGATCCATTTCATAAATTCCGGTCTCCGGTTTAATAGGGATAAGTTCTTTTGGAATTGTATTCAGATCATGGGTAAATAATGCGACAAGTATAATGATAATTAAGACCGAAGCACTTATTCTTGTCCATAATCCAAGCATCAGAAACAGCCCAAATATACACTCACAAAAAGCAGTAAAGTGAGCCGTAAACCCAGGAAAGGGAAATCCTATACCGCTAATGGTATTGAACATATATCCCTGAAAAATAGGGTGAAACAGTTTATTAAAGCCTGCGATAAAGAAGAACAGACCAATTAATATACGACATATGATATAAATGGTATTTGTGTTTTTTTCGAATTTTGATCTTATTGTATTCATGATATTTTCTATTTCATTTTTTGATTCATACCTACGACCAGCCCGTAACCAGGACTTTGTCATAGTATTTAATATTTAACAATTGAATAATAGGATAGCCATACTGCCTCCTACCTATTTCATACAGTACAGATTGTTGCCTCATTACCAGTACATATCACAATACATCTTATCATAGGTTGAATAAGACAGTATAGTGTAGCAGTTGATTATATGAGAATTAACTGTTTATTTTAGGAGGGATCCAAATAGAATTAAAAAAAGATGAATAGGCCGGATCATTGTATAAAAAGAAACGGTTTCTTATATCCCGCCCTAATAATGAATTGAATGTAAAAGAAGAAAATGAAGTGGTAAAAAAGGATGAAAAATTATTACAGTAATTGCTGTTGCATTTCATCGGACTTTTAGTATTGTGCTCAAGATACATCCTGTTACATTCCTGCTCGGAATCTATTTTAAAATGATGAAAAGTCTTTAATACGGCCGTAGAAAAGCGGTTATAATCAGCTTTAAGAATAAACAAATGAGACAGTACTAAAAATACACTCAGTATTTTTATATAATGCAATAAACCAGTTTGTTTAAGTGTCATTCGTTTTTCCACTGAGACAAATATACTGAAATATTTATGGCTGGTTTAAATGAATAAAAATAGCTGAAATTGACTAATTAAATTCGTTTTCTATTCAATAGCTTTGTAAAGCAATAATTATTCAATACTAAAGAAGTAGAAAATGATGAAAAATAAGCTATTTTTAACCATATTATCCTTCTCAGGATATATTTTATCAGCGCAGGAAGCAGATAATTCTTTACAGGGTTATTATAAGGCAAGTAATGATAAAACACTTTATAATAGTTTTAATTTTGACGGCAATGGAAAAGTCTTAATATCTGATATGGATTATGGGGATTATTTCACAAGAAATGACAGTCTGATTATTTATCCTGATAAAAGTATATTCATTTTTAAAATCAAAAAAGGAAAACTGACCGGAATCTCAAATTGGGTAGATAAAGGAGTCTGGATTCCCAAAAAAGACAGTTCTGAAATCAATAACAGACACCATCCGGCAGATGCCAAAAAGAAAGCTCAGCTATTAGCCGAATACTATGATAAAACAAAGAGTTCCACCGGATCAGATCTTGATTTTGAAGCATTAGCTTCCGGTAAAACCTCAAAAATTAATGAAGACCTATGTAATAAAGGATTGGCAAAGGCTTGTATGAATCTTTTTGGGTTAAAAATGCTGGAATATACTCCTGGTCTTTTAACAGATCCTGCGAAGATTTCTTCAAAAAAAATAAAACCTCACCCTGAGTTACTCTCACTATCAAAGAAAATTATAGATCTTGGAGAGCCGGAAGGATATACCGTATTGGGAAGCTATTATTTCACATTGGGATTAAGGGAAAAAGCCTTTAAAACGTGGGAAGAAGGAGAAAAAAACGGAAGTTTAAAATCCGGTAGCACAAAGGCTTTAATTGAGTTCCAGGAAGAACTGGACAAAGAAAATAAAGACTAAAGGTAAGCATACAAATACCTAACAATACACTAACCAGCGATCACCTATCTCAATATCAAACTTTTACAACATGCATTTCAATACAATATATTTTTCATTACTGTCTGTGGCAATGACTCTAAGCTGCAAACCGGAAAAGAAAACCATCCCGGAAACTCAGCCTCATGATACTATTAAGACCCATATAAGCAGTACTAAAGAGCATGATAGCCTTACAAAGAGTAAAAAAATTCCTGTTATTGATACAACAGCAGTACTGATGGCTTTTAAAAAAGCTTCACAGACAGAACAATTTGGTAAGGATTTATATTTCAACTTAAAAGATGAGCTTTCCGGTTCTATTTTTGATTCGGAACGCCCCATTCTTATAGGAGATCTGAATGGAGACCACTTAGAAGATGCTATTATGCCTTTTTCTATTGAAGGCCGTGATGGTGGAAATAACTGGGATGCCCATTATGCTGTTTTCATCAATAAAAACGGTCAGCTTAAGTATCAGTATTCTTTCGACAGGGGAGCCGATCTGGCAGAAACACAGACCTTTTTCAAAAGTATAAAAGATGGGGTAGTAGAGGGAATGATAGAACCCGGATTTCATGTTCAGGAAGGAGAAAGTACGCCCGTCAATTATATTTACAAAAACAACAGGCTTGTGGAAGTGACACCTCCTTCAAAGGCCAAATAAGAGGGGTAAAAAGCAACCCATATTGGAAATCAATAATAATCGGGAAAAGCTTAATTAAACGTTTGCCTGAATTCAAGAGGTGAGATTGCAGTCCTGTTTTTAAATAAACGGTGAAAAGACTGCGGATGTTCAAATCCTAAATGATAAGCAATTTCAGACACGGTCATCATGGTTGTGGACAGTAATTCTTTAGCTCTTTCAATCAGCCTGTTCTGAATGTGCTGCTGGGTAGTCTGGCCTGTATGAACTCTAAGCATATCACTTAAATAATTGGGACTGATATTCATTTCTGAGGCAATAAACTGTACTGTAGGAATTCCATCGATAATTAATCGGTTATTTTTAAAATAATCATCCAGTACACCTTCAAGCTGAATCAAGAGATCATGATTCATTTTCTTTCTGGTCAGAAACTGGCGGTTATAAAAGCGGTCACAGTATTTCAGCAGTAAGTCAATATTGGAGACTAATAAATCCTGAGTAAAAACATCCATATTATTTTCGGTTTCCCTCCGGATATTATCAATGATATCCGTAACAGACTTTTCTTCTCTTTCAGAAAGGTGCAAAGCCTCATGGGCTGCATAGGAAAAATAGCCATATTCTTTTATCGTAGCTGCTATAGGATATCCCTGTAAAAAATCAGGATGAACGAGCAATACACTGCCCTTGACTTCAGAAAGTAAAATATCCTCGAACTGCATCACCTGATGGGGTGCAATAAAATACATGATCCCATCCTGAAAATCATAATATTGCTGACCATATTTAAATTTTCCTGCACAATCATTCTTAATGGCCACAACATAAAAATCTGTAGTTACAGCAGTACGAAGGCTGCTGGGGTCAGCGGCAACTTCAGTAAAGTCAAAAACACTGATCAAAGGATTGGATGGCCTCCCCAGCTTTAAATAAAGATGCAGTGTCGTAATGGAGGTTATTTTTTCAGGTGCTTTCATTCGCTTTCTGCTTTTACCACTTTAAATCTATTGATAAATTACCTAGAAAAGGTACAAAATTTTATTTTTGGAGGTCTTCCCACCCTCTTCGGAGGAAGGTTTACTTTGCTGCCAGCTGTTCTTTTCGGATTTGCTCAATTCCTTGTCTGTAGGTCGTTACCTTAAAATCGGGAAATCTTTTTCTAAATTGAGAATCATCAAACAGATTATCATACTCATACCTTGGAAGCAGTTCCAGCAGTTCTTTTGCATTTTTATTGAAAAGAGCGCCTATCCTGAAAGCCATTTTAGGAATGACAGAATAGCGGAATTCTTTTCCATATATCTCAGAAACCAGGGCAATGAATTGTTGATAAGTCAGTTTATGATCATCTACCGGTAAGTGCCAGGTCTGACCGAAAGCGTCAGGTGTATTTCCTATTAAAGCGGTAGCACTGCTGGCATCAGGAGTCCAGATCAGGCTTCGAAGTTTATTATCTCTCAATGGCACTTTCAGTTTTTTATCTTCTTTAATGGCATTGAAAATAAGACTGTTGGTAATACTTTGTGTCTTTCCCGGTCCATAAAACTCAGGTGCTCTGCAGATCACCGCTTCTATAGTTCCGGCTGCCATTTCCTTCAAAAGCATATCGGTCATCTCTTTTCTTACCCTTCCTTTTCTTCCTACAGGAGCAAAAGCAGTCTGTTCCGTCAGGACCTGGTTATTTTGAGGGTACATATAAGTATTGTCAAAAAACACCAACTTGGTTCCATTGATTTTACAGGCATCAATTACATTTCTAAGAATCATTGTAAACTGTTCCTCCCATAGATCCGTATCCATAGGAAGTCCCAGGGTAAAATAAGCAATGTCACTTCCTTTTACCGCTTCTATTGCTTTATTCCTGTCTGTGAGGTCTGCAGAAAATACAGTATCGGTATCATTTACTTTAACGGCCTTTCTGCTGACGATTCTGATATCGGAGGTATAGTTCCGTTTCAGTTCCTTTGCCAGTTCCTGTCCAATCTGTCCATTGGCTCCTAATATTGTTTGCATACTATTTTATTATCAGAGTTTTGTATGAAAGCTGATCATTAACAGTTGAGTACCATTGATGACCCTCTTTATTTCTGATACAAAATTCGGGCATTATGATCAAAAATAGGTATCCCAATCATCGGAATTTGTAACGCAATCTCTGAAAGGCGGCTGAAGGTGAGAAAACTTTTCTCACCTTCAGTTATTGTATCACTTCCTGTCCACGGCAAGATTATTATCCTCTATTTTGCTGATCAGCATATAAAATAACCCGGCATAGATCATTTGAATTCCCATGGCCTCCCAGTTTTCAACCGTACTGCTTCCAAAAAGCAGCAGTACAATGAGTGACGCGCCACTCATTGCGGCAACACGGGTTTTGAAACCTATCATAAGCAGCAGGCCAATTGTAAACTCGAGAAAGGGTAGTGCCGTACTAAAAGCATGTACCAATACCTGTGGCAGCCAGCTTTTTTCAAAACCTGCAGTCATTCCGTCTGCAAAATCCTGTAATTTGGTAAGCCTCACAAGCCCGTGTCCAAAAAAATTGATTCCCATTGAAATACGAAGGAAAAAATATCCTGTTTTTTTACTCATTATTGTTATTTTTTATTGGTTGTATTGTTTTAAAGATGGGAAAGCAGAAGGCAAAAAATCATGAAAGCATTACACACGATTCTTAATTTCTTTAAAGGAAATAATAGTAAGCTATCCATCACTTTAAGAATCTCTTTCTTCCGATACTCTGACTCCTTACTTATTATATTTCTCTTCACTGTTATCCACAGGAGTATTGGGATCATTGATCACCATTTTGGCAATATTATCCTTTCTCATAAAGACAACCCCTTGTTTCTTCTGAGTGTATTTGATAAATTCTTCCATAGCATGAACCATGGCAGGTGTTCCGCCAATTCTGTCATGAAAACTTATACTCATCATTCTCCTTTTAGAAGCCCCTTCCTCATAGAGACGGTCAAACTCAAATTTAAGTTGCGTCAGAAACTGATCAGGGCTCCAATGTTTTCCTTCAATATTCACAATGTCATTATTACGGATCGTATAAGGGATTACCATAAAATTTTTACCTTGAACTTTAGTAATGAAAGGCTCATCATGGCTTACATCGTCTATATGGTACAGAAAACCGAGTTCCTGTAGTACTTTCAAGGTATTCGGACTTCTCCTCAGCCAGTTGCTGTTATAGCCTACCGCTCTTTTGCCGGTTATTTTTTGGACAACATCTACACCTTCTTTCACAAAATACAATTCATCGGCATGGCTTTTATTCCACTGGTTATCCCAGGTGAACCCATGAGCCGCTACTTCATGTCCTTCATTTGCAATGGCTTTGGCCACCTCCGGATATTTTTCGGCAGCAGTTCCCACAATATGGGATGTTACTTTAATGTTGTACTTTTTCCAAAGATCCAGCATACGGTAGATACCTTCATTGCCTCCATAACGGTACCAGCTTTCCGCTGGAAGATCTGGCTGGCCCGCAGGAAGAGACGTGCTGCTAAAAGGGCTTTCAGCACCTTCAGGCTGTCCGCCGGTTTCAAACTGCATAGAGACGGAAATGACTAGCTGAGCGCCATTGGGCCAATACTTTTTTCCTTTGGCTGGGGTTTCATTTTGGCTACTAATTTCCCCTTTGATTCTGTCTTTATTATTGAAACAGGAAACCAGGAATACTGTAGAAAAAAGCATCAGCGCTGATTGTCTTAAATATTTCATTTCGAATGTTTTTTGTTATGCAAAATTGCTTCGAATGTCAGCATTATGTATTGTAAAAATTAATGGTAAATTTGTAAAAATCCATTCTTTATGAAACGCATTGTTAATTTCAGTTCCTTTAATGTTTTCAGTATTGAAAAAGAAGTATGGGATGTTGAATACCATAATCACAACTTCTATGAATTGATTATCATTGAAAAAGGAAAAGGATTTCACCATTTGAACGGTATTGTATTTCCTTATAAAAAAGGCGATGTCTTCCTGCTCAGACCCAGTGACGGACATGAGTTTTCTATCAAAACTAAAACAAGATTTATTTATATAAAATTTACAGAACAGTACATATGGGAAACCCTGTTGATAAACAAAAAGAATGAGCTGAAAAAGGTCATCCAGCTTCTTATGGAAGATCGGTCTTTTGTTTACGAATCGGCTATTAAAAATAAAACAGACAGGGTTCATCTGTTACAGCTGACCCATATTCTTCTCTATGAATTCAGCCATCAAAGCAGATACAATAAAGATATTGTAATTGATATCTTTTCAGCCATTATAACCATTCTGATTAGAAATACGATGGAAACCACGACCAATAAAAAATGGATTTCCCAGCATCTAAGCAGAATTGAAAAGATTCTATATTATATCAATGTCAATGTACTGGATACAGATAAAATGAAAATTGAGAACCTGGCCAAAGAATTCATGCTTTCTTCCAACTATATCAGTATTTATGTAAAAAAACAAACCGGATTTTCTATACAGCAGCATATCATTCAGTACAAAATAAAAACAGCAGAAAAACTTCTCCTGCAAAGCCCGTACAATATCAATGAAATTGCTGATAAATTGGGGTTTAATGATACCAGCCATTTTAATAAAATATTCAAAGGGTACCAACAGATGTCTCCCTCTGAATTCAGGAAAAAAAATAAATAGTTCTGGAAACACCTAAATTAAGTGTCAGCTGTATTAAAATGAGAATATTACAGGTGATATTAAATTTATCGCCTATCCTTTATCCCGATTACTTTTAAAGCATGAGCGGTTAAATAAATATCATCGAAGACAGTAAGGGATTCCACATCATTGTAACCCAGGGGAATCATATCGTTTTTATTAAAAGATAATTCTATGGAAGGATCATATGACGCCACTATTCTCACCTTTGAGTACCCGTTATAATCTACTTTAAAACCTTCAAACATACATTTTTGCTCTGCATTCTGGTATTCGGCGTATTCTTCAAATCCTACCGCATCGGTTCTTTTTCCATCATTATGTTCCAGAGACTTCCATGAAGCATAATTTTTAGGCTCCTTCAGGACATTTCCTTCCGTATCTACAGGAACAAACATTCCAAGATAGAGAGGCTTTCTTAGAAAATTGGCATAATTATTCATCAAATTTAAAATTTGAAGATCGGCATAACCTTCATTCGAATAGTATTCAATTACAAAGGTTGTCATCGGAATCAGCTTGAGAGAAGCATCAGTCGGCATAATGAATGTTTTCTTTTATCGGAGGATAAAAATAGTATTTTTATTTTCTTTTCCCAACGGAAGTCTGCAATAGGATGGAATTTATACCCATTCTGAATAACAATAACAAACATCAATCTGTTTATTTTTTCGGTATTTTTGAAGAACAATAACGTAATAATGATAGTGAACACCTTTCTACAGGATATTGATGAAGTTTTTGCTCTTTATAAAATGGCTTCCGATTTTAAGAAAACAGTATCCGGGGTACAATGGCCGGAGTTTGACCGAAGCATGATAGAAACAGAAATTAAAGAAAACCGCCATTGGAAAATTATAGTAGACGGACAGATCGCCTGCGTCTGGAGCATCACATTTAATGATCCTCAGGTTTGGGAAGAAAGAAATGCAGATCCTGCTGTTTATATTCACAGGATTGCCACCCATCCTGATTTCAGAGGACAAAAATTTGTAGAACAGATCGTTGAGTGGTCTGCAAAATTCGCAAAGGAAAATGAGAAACAGTATGTCAGAATGGATACCACAGCAGGAAACCAGAGGTTGGCGGATTATTACATACGATGCGGATTTACTCAATTAGGACCAAAAAAAATAGCTGATACCGAAGGGCTTCCCGCTCATTATCATAATGCGACTATGGTACTTTTTCAGTTGGAGATTTAAAAATTCAGGTATTACAACGAAAAAAGAATAAGCTATTTAAAGATTCTATAGTAATCTGAAACTTTAAATAGCTTATTTTTTTAATATTCTGCTCTCATGAGATATGTTGAATTAATATTGAGCTCAATTCCTTTATCTTCTCCTACAATTACGGTTCCCCCAATATTTGCCAAATGATTTCCAAAAGCACAATTAGGTTCAAAAGCAAAGCACATACCTGCCTCTAATATCAAATCTCTGCCTGGATTTGGTAATCTCCCTACATAACCATACTGATCAGCTTGTAACAATACTTCAATCCCAGGGGCCGTTCCAAATCCAATTGGACCATAGGGATTGATACTATGTATTAAAGGATGTACATGCCATCCACCTGACTCTAAAAGAGGCTGTTCCATGGTGTCTACAACTTCTCCAAAAGTTATTCCTGCTTTTAAAACACCAACCCCTTTTTCATAACATTCACGAGCTACACGAGCCGCATGTTCCAGATTTGGATGAATATCTCCAACTGCCACTGCAGCCTGATGTTGTGTTTCATACATTCCATATAACGCAAATATTTCTGCCAAAACAATATCTCCTTCCTGAATAATTCGGGGTGCCTGAGATCGATATTGCCAGGCAGGAGGCCCCCAACCAATATATTCAGGCCCTGACCCCATTAATATTTCACCTGTAAATCCTCCCATTGCAATACAGGTTGATGTGATGGCTGCAGCTATCTCAGCTTCACTTACCCCAGGTTTTACTGTTACTCTCATAACTTCACTCATAGCTTCACCAATATATGCAGCATGTGTAATGAGTCTCAATTCCTCATCACTTTTTGAAGCTGTAAGGTTGAAAAAATCCTTATATACAGGTATAATTTCGGCATCAGGAAAAACCTCCGTTATTCCTTTCCAGGTGCGATGGGGTAGCGCTCCGTCAAAATAAAAAGGAGGATAAGGTTCCAATCCTATAATTCCGATCTTTGGACTATCGGAAATACCAATTTCTTTTAGCATATTTCCAATATTTGTACCTGTTTTGCCAACATATATCTGTGCCGGTTCAATCCATTGTAGGTCTCCACGAACAGATGCCTGCATGTGATCTGCTATCATCATAGAAGCAAATGTTATAACAATTGGCTTCTCTTCTTGATGAAAGATAACAACTGATCCAAGTCTGTCATTGGTAAAATAATGATCAATACAAAATGGAGCAGGGGTAGCAGATTCTCTGTCCCCATAAATAATGAGTGTATCGAGCTGATTTTTTCTCATGATAATACGGGCTATCTCCCAACGGCGATCACGTTCTGCCAAAGATAATGGCAATGGAATTTTCATTTTTGTTTTCATAATCCAACTGTTCTAGTCTCTATTGTTATTATAAAAAGAACTGATGCAAAGTAAGCGACTACCGACCAGGCCAATATTATCCTAAAGGAAGAATAAATGTGCAATAGGTTTGTTTTATTGAAATATAAATATCTTCTTTACATAACATTTAATTTACAATATGAAAAGAACAACGGATATAGAAAACTATGATATACTCTATGTCTCGGAGAAAATAGGATTACAGCATGTAGATGGAATAGTGATTAACAAGACTGAGGATGCCGTAAGAAATGGATTGACAAATCATCCACATTCTGTCAATGGTTTTATATGTGCAATATGTGTAAAAGGTAATGCCGAATTGAGAATAAACTTCCAGAAGAGAAAACTTAGCCCCGGAACTCTCATGATTGTACTGCCCGATTCAATGATGGAGCCTATAGAGGTATCTGAAGATTTACATATAGATACTATTTTCTTCTCTCCAGACTTTATTTCCAGAGATTCTTTTTCAAACAACTTTATTTTTTTTCAGAAAATACGCCAAACACCCTACATAAAGCTAAATGATGAATACTTTGAAATCTTTAGAAAGCATCATAGTCATATATCTATGCATTATTTCAGAGAACGAAATAAAAGTAAGCTGGAAATCCTGCAGTTTCTTTTATTAGCTCTTCTTTCAGAGATAAAAGACTTATACGATGAGTACCCGGAGCAGAATAAAAAATATACAAGGGGAAGTGAATTGACATATCAGTTTTTTGATTTATTGTGCAAGCACCATGAAAAGGAAAGGAGTGTTTTGTTTTATGCAGATAAGATGCATCTAACCAGCAGATACCTCACAACCATAATTCGTAAAGAGACAGGAAAATCTATCCTCTCCTGGATCAATGAAGCTGTTATTGCGCAAGCGAAGTCTTTATTAAAAACCTCAAATTTTTCTATAATGGAAATCACTGACAAACTACACTTTACGGAGTCTTCTCTCTTTTGTAGATTTTTTAAAAAACATACTCATATGACACCTTCAGAATACAGATATAAATCTTAACACAGAAACTTCTATATTCTTCAATATTTATAATTCCTTTAGCTCTTTACAACTATTCCTTTTCACTTGAAAGCTTTAAATCTTACTTACAGACAGGTTTAACATCGTTTAGTAAGGTAACTAAGGTTTTTCCGGGTTCCTCAATGGGGATCAGATGGGCAGAATTTTCAAACCATATCCCTTTTTTAAACGGAGCTTTTACATTTTGCAACCATTGGGCAGTAGGCTCAGAAGGGGTAGTATAATCATGCCTTCCCATAAACATAAAAACCGGAATAGGGAAGGTTTTAATATTCTTAAAGTCAGTATCCAGAAATTCAGGAAGCACCTTTGCCAGGGTAAATACACTGCCTTTACCAATAGCCTCAGCATCCTGATAAGAATATTCCGGGGATAATAACGGAGCCTGGAAGAAATACCTGGAATTATTCCTGAAAGCTGTAAGTCCGCCATAATACTGGGGCCATTTCCGTGCAATAATGATCCTTTTTCTGGTAATAGGAGTGGTTCCCGGATAGGGTGCTATAGATGCCAATTCTTTCAAAGCCTCTTCATTTTTTAACCGGGTAGCTTCCTTTACGGCAAAATCAACACTCAAACGTTCATTGTCTCTAGTATTGATGACCTGGCCCATTCCTACATAAGCATAAAACAGATCCGGTCTTTTCAACGCCGCTCTCATAGAAATAATCGTTCCCCAGCTGTGACCAATCAGCAATACTTTCTTCTTTTTATACTTTGCTTTGATTAATTCAGCCAGTTCAATAGCATCATCTACATATTGACTGATATGAATGGTGTTTTTTAATGATAAGGTATCATTGGCATGATAAGTTTTGCCGGAAGCCCGCTGATCGTAATTGACAACAGTGAAATACTCCTCAATAGGTCTTTGAAACATCCACATAACAGGTGAAAGAGGTGAAGCCGGACCACCGTGTACAAAGAGTATCACCGGATTATCTTTATGCTGACCACGCACAAAAACCCATTGCTGAACACCCCCGATATTTACTTTATATCTTTCCTGAATTCCATTGGGACTTACAATTGAATCCAGGTCCTTTATAATTTCCCTGGCTTCAGCATACTCATCTCCGGGTTTGCTGTTTTGTCCGAATATCGAAAGAGAAAACAATAATATGATGACGAATATTATCTTATTTTTCATAAGTTGCTGATTTTGTTAGCCAAATTAAAAAAGATAATTTTAATAATCAAATAAAATGCATTCATAGGTCGATCTTATGATCATGCCTATCTCTGTACTCAGATGCTTATTAAAATCCGAATAAATTTCTCCAAAATAACGCTTAAGTAGCATTAAATTTAAAAGACCTACCTTTACAATAACCAAACAAAATTATTAATATGTCATTTGTAACCCCAGAAGGAGCAAGGAAAGCTCAGTTGTCTGTAACAGAAAGAGAGCCCGTTGCCCATGCCGTACTCTCAGGTGCAGAGAATATCTCAAAGTATAATACCGGAGTATGCCACGATGTCGTAGCATATGCTTTGTATATGCGAGGCGCCCGGATAAGTCCCACTCAGCTGGCTGAATCAGCTGGCCAAAAATGGCTCACTGTATTCAGATATCCGGATGGAGAAAAGTGGGATGGCTATGCCCCCATTCCGGCAGGAAAAGCAATTGGTTTCTACAGACTTATCGACAAAACCTGGTTTCATTCAGCCATCACTACAGGAAACGGTAATGAAATCCGATCTGTAAACGGATTTTCATTAGGATCAGCATGGTCTGTTCCCGTAGATATGGACTGGGTTTTCTTAGGTAAAAGAAATTCAGACGGAACCTTTAACTATGACGGTACCAAAATAGAAGTGTACATTTCACCTTTATAGCCGTCATGATAAGACAGAAATAATTCTACTAATAAATTATTTCTGTCTTATTTTTATCACAAGCTATTTCTTTTTCTTCCGAAACAACAGGAGTTCACCCATTGATTCCTTTATTTTCTCCAAATACCCTTTCCCTGTTAAAGCTATTGTAAGCAAAAACAAAACCTCCCCCGTAATAAGCAGGATCAGGATGGTGGATGCTTTATTGGGAAAATCCACAAAGAAAAGGGCCGGAACTCCCGCTAAACACAATGTTCCAAATCCTAAAAAGATAAATACCAGTTTATTTTTAAAGCTTAGTTTTTCCTTCGCCATCGTATGTGAATCTGAATACAAAAAAACTGATTTTATGTACATCATATTTCTATTTTGTGATCCAAACGTATATTCAGACCTTTGAAATGTCGATTTTTAAATATGAGACCTATTGTTGAATTTCAGGATCATATCTTTTCTTAAAATTATTGGGACAAATGATATTCACATCATTCCATATAAAGCGTTGAAAAAATAATTTTAATGTAACACATAATTAACCTTAGTCTTGAAATAAAATCACGGGCTTATCAAATACTTCCTATTTACAGCATAATTTTAGTGTTAAAAAAATTATAAATATCTCTGAAATCAGTCCTAATTTAGCCTTAAAAAAAGAATATTAAGACAAAATATCCCTCATATTTTCAATGATTTAAAGCTTTTTCATAATAAAAAACAAATCCCCATGCGGCTGTTTCAATAAAATGGCTATATTTACCACCAAGGAGTTCTTAACACCTTCTTTATCAACCGAAACTGGTTACACTTAGCTGTGTATTAAAAGGGAATCGTGTGCAAATCACGAACTGTCGCGCAACTGTAAGTAACATGAAGGTTTTTATCAATATATGTCCACTGTTTACCTGGGTAAATGGGAAGGATGATAAAAACTGTTACAAGTCAGGAGACCTGCCTATTTCGAATTGACGATGCTTTCGCGATCTGAAGCTTATAGTCAGGTATGATACGATATAGATAACTGTGCGCTGTTTTTTCGTAAGTTATTTTTTTGAGATAGTTATAATGTGGCCGTGTGCCTTTTCATTATGTCTATAAGCTCATTCGTATTTCCCTTTCCATAGTTTTTATTTCCCATCAGGCATTGTGAAGTTCGGAAAGAGCTTTTTAAAAGGATTTTATCATTTAAAAAGTTGAAGAATGCAAACATATAATCGCTATGCAAGAATCAGTAACTGGCTTATAATGGAAAAGAGCAGTCCATTCCTTTGGATCAATAAGGTTTTGCTAAAAGCTTTCAACACAGATTTAATTTCTGTTCATCGTTATCCGTTATCACCAGGTATTCCTATACATCAATAACTCCTACTGCTTTTATCAGCAAAGCCATACACCAAAACAAATTTTTAACAAAACAATAGATATTAAATGATTAAGAATGAAAGTATGCAGTCTCCCGGGTTACGATTCCGCGAGGCTATGCAGAAAGAAAAACCTCTCCAGATTGTAGGAGCTATTAATGCCAACCATGCATTATTGGCACAGCAGGCAGGTTTTAATGCAATTTATCTTTCCGGAGGAGGTGTTGCCGCCGGTTCTTTAGGAATTCCCGATCTGGGAATTACTACCCTGGAAGATGTATTAACAGATGTTCAGCGCATCACCAATATCTGTGATCTCCCCCTTATGGTGGATATTGATACGGGATTTGGTCCGTCGGCTTTTAACGTAGCCAGAACAGTAAAATCTCTGATTAAAGCTGGAGCTGCAGCCTTACATATTGAAGATCAGGTAGGAGCCAAACGTTGTGGGCACCGTCCCGGAAAAGAAATTGTAAGTAAAGAAGAAATGACAGACAGGCTGAAAGCTGCCGCAGATGCCCGTACCGACGAAAATTTTGTTATCGGAGCACGAACGGATGCATTTGCTAATGAAGGATTAGAAAAAACACTGGAAAGAGCTATCGCCTATAAGGAGGCTGGTGCCGATTTCATTTTTGCAGAAGCAGTACCGGACCTGAGCTACTATCAAAAATTTGTAGATGCTACAGGGATCCCTGTATTGGCCAATATTACAGAATTTGGAATGATCAGCATGTATACTGTTGAAGAATTGAAGACCGCGGGAGTAGGATTGATTCTTTATCCGCTTTCTGCTTTCCGCGCAGCTAATAAAGCCGCTCAAAATGTCTATGAACATATCCGTAAAGAGGGTACCCAGGCCAATGTGATAGATACCATGCAAACCAGAGAAGAACTCTACCAAAGTATTGGATACCATGATTATGAACAAAAATTAGATAACCTTTTTAAAAAGAATACTGATGTCAACAAATAATGAACCTACCTTCAAACCTAAAAAAAGTGTCGCGCTTTCGGGAGTAGCAGCCGGCAATACAGCACTTTGCAGTGTCGGAAAAAGTGGAAACGACCTGCACTACAGAGGATATGATATTTTGGACCTTGCAGAAAAAACGCAGTTTGAAGAAGTAGCTTACCTGCTGATCTATGGGCATCTGCCTACCGAAGCACAGCTGAAAAATTATAAGGCAAAATTAAAATCATTAAGAGGGCTGCCACATTCTGTAAGAAATATTTTAAAAAGCATCCCTGCTGCAGCACATCCAATGGACGTTATGCGGTCAATGGTATCTGCTATCGGTAGTATTCAGCCGGAAAAAGATGATCATAATATGGCGGGAGCCAGAGATATAGCCGATAAATTACTGGCATCATTCAGCTCAGGCCTTTTGTATTGGTACCACTATACCCACAACGGAAAAGAAATTGATGTAGAGACAGATGATGATACTATCGGAGGCCATTTCCTTCATTTACTGCATGGAAAAAAACCTTCCGATTCCTGGACAAAAGCCATGCAGATCTCTCTGAATCTGTATGCAGAACATGAATTTAATGCTTCTACATTCACAAGCCGTGTTATTGCAGGTACAGGTTCCGATATTTATTCTGCCATTACAGGAGCTATTGGAGCATTAAGAGGACCTAAACACGGGGGTGCCAATGAAGTGGCTTTTGAAATTCAGAGCCGTTATCATTCTCCGGACGAAGCAGAAAGCGACATCAGGCAGCGTATTGCCAACAAAGAAGTGATCATTGGATTCGGACATCCGGTCTATACCATTTCAGACCCAAGAAATGTAGTGATCAAAAAAGTAGCTAAAGAACTTTCCGAAGAAGCGGGGGATATGTTACTTTTTAATATTGCTGAAAGACTGGAAACCATTATGTGGGAAGAAAAGAAAATGTTCCCTAATCTGGATTGGTTCTCTGCGGTATCCTACCACTTAATGGGAGTACCTACGCTGATGTTTACGCCATTATTCGTAATTTCAAGAGTTACAGGATGGAGCGCACATATCATGGAACAGAGACAGGATGGTAAAATCATCCGTCCAAGCGCCAATTATACAGGTCCTGAAAACAAAGCATTTGTATCCATCGATCAACGATAAAAGAATTAAACTATTTTCAACTAATTAAAATTTTCAACTAAAAAAAATGAGTTCACACATTTCAAATGAAAGGCCACAGCCGGATAAAGTACTGGCAGATATTGCAGATTATGTATTAAACTACGAAATAAAAAATGACCTTGCCTGGAAAACAGCCCATTACTGTCTTCTTGATACGATTGGATGTGGTCTGGAAGCTTTGACCTATCCGGCCTGTACCAAACTTTTAGGACCTGTTGTAAAAGGGACTATCGTTCCGAATGGTGCTAAAGTTCCGGGAACACAGTTTCAACTTGATCCTATTCAGGCTGCATTTAATATTGGGACAATCATCCGTTGGCTGGATTTTAATGATACGTGGCTGGCTGCTGAGTGGGGACATCCATCAGATAACTTAGGCGGTATTTTAGCAACAGCCGATTGGTTATCCAGAACCAATATTGCAGAAGGAAAAGCTCCTCTTAAAATGAAGCAGGTATTGGAGGCCATGATCATGGCTCATGAAATACAAGGGGTAATGGCGCTGGAAAACTCTTTTAACAAAGTAGGTTTAGACCATGTTTTGCTGGTAAAACTGGCTTCTACAGCAGTAGTGGGAAAATTGATAGGGTTAACCCGCGACGAATTGATCAATGCCGTATCATTAGCTTTTGTAGATGGTCAGTCTTTAAGAACATACCGCCATGCTCCTAATACAGGTTCCAGAAAATCATGGGCAGCAGGAGATGCTACATCAAGAGCCGTTCGTTTAGCATTAATAGCACAAACCGGAGAAATGGGATACCCTTCCGTTCTGACAGCGAAAACCTGGGGATTCTATGATGTATCTTTCAAAGGAAATGAATTCAAATTCCAGAGAGACTACACTTCCTATGTGATGGAAAATGTACTATTCAAAATTTCATTCCCGGCCGAGTTTCATTCCCAGACAGCCGTTGAAGCTGCAATGACATTACATCACACCTTACAAGACCTTGGAAAAACAACAGATGACATTAAAAAAATTACGATCAGAACTCATGAAGCGGCCATCCGGATTATAGACAAAAAGGGTCCGCTGAACAACCCTGCAGACCGTGATCACTGTATTCAGTACATGGTAGCCGTTCCATTAATTTACGGAAGACTTACCGCTGCCGATTATGAAGACAGCATCGCTTTAGATCCGCGAATTGATATCCTCCGTGATAAAATTGAATGCGTAGAAGATGTACAGTTTACCACAGATTATCATAATCCTGAAAAACGTTCTATTGCCAATGCTTTGACTGTAGAATTGAATGACGGAACCATTTTAAATGAAATAGAGGTAGAATATCCTATAGGTCACAAACGAAGAAGAGAGGAAGGAATTCCTGAATTAATTAAAAAGTATAAAATCAATTTGGCAAGAATATTCCCTGAAAAACAACAGCGGGTAGTATTAGAAAACTCGTTGGAGTATGACACCCTTGTCAATCTTAATGTCAATGAATTTGTTGATTTATTGGTCATATAATTTTAAATGAAGGGTTGAATCTCAATTATGTTTCAACCCTTCATTTTCACCTTTCACCCTAACAAAAACTATGTCACATACAGTACAAATATTAATCAATGGAAACTTTATAGAAAGTAAAGCTTCTGAACATTTACCTGTTGAAAATCCTGCCACACAGGAAATTCTTGCAGAAGTTCCCCTAACGCTATTGTCTGAAATAGACGAAGCGATTGAAGCTGCCCAACAGGCCTTCAAAACATGGAAAGAGGTAGCCACCCCGGAAAGGGCAAGGTTATTCTTAAAATACCAGCATCTTTTAAAAGAAAATCAGAAAGAAATCGCTGAAATCCTGTCCAGAGAGAATGGAAAAACACTTGCCGATGCTATGGGAGACGTATGGCGGGGTATTGAAGTCGTGGAACATGCCTGTAATATCCCAACGCTGATGATGGGCGAGACCGTAGAAAATGTAGCAAGAGGTGTAGATACCTATAGCTATATTCAACCACTTGGAGTCTGTGCGGGAATTACCCCTTTTAATTTTCCTGCAATGATTCCTTTATGGATGTTCCCTATGGCTATTGCCTGCGGTAATACCTTTATTTTAAAACCTTCCGAGCAGACCCCAATGACCTCCATGAAAATGGCAGAGCTGTTTTTGAAAGCAGGCTTTCCTAAAGGGGTACTGAATATTGTCCATGGTTCCAAAGACCAGGTAAACCATATTCTTAACCATCCGGAAATTAAAGCTATATCCTTCGTAGGTTCTGTCCCTGTAGCGGAACATGTTTACCGTACCGGAACAGATAACCTGAAAAGAGTACAGGCTTTTGGAGGAGCAAAAAACCATATGGTGGTAATGCCTGATGCCAATAAAGAGCAGGTGGTCAATAATTTAGTGGGAGCCTCATGCGGGGCTGCCGGCCAGCGTTGTATGGCAATCAGTGTTGCCGTTTTGGTAGGAGAAGCTCAACATTGGGTGGAGGATATTAAAAACGCTTTAAAAACCATTAAGCCGGGAGTATGGTCAGACGAGTCTGCCGCATTTGGCCCCTTAATCAACAGGCAGTCTAAGGAAAAAGTGCTTCGACTGATCAAAAGTGGCTATGAACAGGGAGCTGAAGTCTTATTAGACGGAAGTGAATGTACAGTAGAAGGCTATGAAAACGGATATTTTGTAGGCCCTACTTTATTCAGTAATGTATCTGTGGATATGGACATTTATAAAGAAGAGATCTTCGGTCCTGCATTACTTTTGTTAAAAGCCGACACCTTGGACGAAGCCATCAGTATCATCAATGCCAATCCTTATGGGAACGGAACTTCAATATTTACCAATTCCGGAGCTGCAGCCCGAAAATTCCAACATGAAATTGAAGTAGGCCAGATTGGTATTAATCTTCCTATTCCTGTGCCGCTGCCATTTTTCTCTTTTACAGGATGGAGAAAATCTTTCTTCGGAGATCTGCATTCATACGGAAAACAGGGCATCCGTTTCTATACCGAAACAAAAACAGTTACAGCCCGCTGGTTTGAAGAAGATGTGCCGGGAGGAAATCTCAATATGACCATCAGTCTAAAATAATAGAAAGCAAACGGTGGAAAATGCCTATATGCTCTCCACTTTCAACACTCAGCTTTCAACTTAAATTTAAATACAATGGAGTTTAACCTAAATGAAGATCAACTGGCTTTTCAGGATGCGGCAAGAAGATTCGCTGAAAAAGAATTTTTCCCCTACGCTTCAGAATGGGATGCCAAAAAGATATTCCCAAGAGAAGCAATTGCCAAGGCCGGAGAACTTGGGTTTTGCGGCATTTATACAAGTGAAACAGCAGGAGGTCTGGGATTGTCAAGATTGGATGCAGCCATCATATTTGAAGAGCTCGCTTCAGCCTGTCCTTCAACTACGGCTTATATTACCATACACAATATGGTTTCCTGGATGATTGACAAATTTGCAAAAGATGATGCCCGGGAAGAATTATGTCCGGCTTTAGCTTCAGGTATATTACTGGGCTCTTATTGTCTTACTGAACCCGGGTCAGGTTCTGATGCTGCAGGATTGAAAACCACAGCTGTAAAAAAGGGCAATACCTATATCATCAATGGAACAAAGGCCTTTATTTCCGGAGCCGGAGAAAGCGATATCCTGATTGTAATGGCCCGTACAGGAGATCCCGGTTCAAAAGGAATCAGTGCTTTTATTGTACCTGCCAATACAAAAGGAATCAGCTTCGGAGAAAAAGAAAAAAAACTGGGCTGGAATACCCAGCCTACACGTTTTGTATTCCTGGATCATGTGGAAGTAGAAGAGAAGTATCTTTTGGGAGAACCTGGAGAAGGTTTTAAAATTGCCCTGAAAGGACTGGATGGTGGCAGGATAAACATTGGAAGCTGCTCAGTAGGAGCCGCACAGGGCGCTATCAATCAGGCTCAGCAGTATATGCATGAAAGGCAGCAGTTTGGAAAATCATTGGCTCAGTTTCAATCGCTTCAGTTTAAAATTGCCGATATGGTAACAGATCTTGTTGCTGCCCGCCAAATGGTTCATCTGGCTGCTTTTAAACTGGATTCCAAAGACCCGAATGCTACAACCTATTGTGCTATGGCCAAAAGATTAGCAACAGATATGTGTTTTAATATCTGTAATGAAGCTATTCAGGTCCTGGGAGGGTATGGCTGCACACAGGATTTCCCTGTAGAAAGACTGATGCGGGATGCCAGAATTCATCAGGTAGTGGAGGGAACCAATGAAATTATGAAACTGGTGATCTCCAGAAAGATTTTAGAAGCAGGAGCCACCCTAAAAATCAGATAGTTATAACAGATAAAAACGAAAAACTGAAACCGGATAATATTCTACATCTGTTTTAACATTTCAGCCCATAAAATTTTTAAAGTTCAATTTTCAATTCAATACAATGAGCTTAGTACTAACAGAAATAAAAAACAAAGTCGGGATCATCACTTTAAATTCCGAAAAAACACTGAATTCCCTGTCATTACCTATGATTGAAGAATTACAGAGCATTCTGACAGATTGGAAAACATCCGATCAGGTAGTCTGTCTTTTTCTTCAGGGTGCCGGTGAAAAAGCTTTATGTGCAGGGGGAGATGTACGGAAGCTCTATGATGCTATTATGGCACAAAGAGCTATTGACCCTACGGAAGTCCCTAAAGACTGCTACGATTTCTTTTCAAAAGAGTATCAGGTAGATTACGACATCCATACCTATCCAAAGCCTGTAATAGTCTGGGGAAGCGGTATTGTAATGGGTGGCGGTATCGGTCTGATGGTAGGAGCTTCCCATCGTATCGTCACCGAAAAAAGTAAACTGGCCATGCCTGAAATTACCATTGGGCTGTATCCGGATGTAGGAGGTACCTGGTTTTTGAATAAAATGCCTTCTGCCTTTGGAATATATTTAGGCTTAACCGGGGCAAGATTAGATGGTGCAGACTGCAAATATTTAGGACTGGCAGATTATTATATGGAATCCTCTTCAAAAGAAGATATTATAAACGCTCTGAAACAGGCAGACTGGACAAGTAATCCTTATCAAACAGTTTCCGATATTTTAAATACGATCTCGGAAAATACAGATATTCCTGAATCCCAAGCTGCTTTACACCATGAATTTATCCAGAATTTTGAAGGAGTAGATGCCGTAGAGGAATTCGGTGATCTGATAAGGAATTATCCTGAAAAAGATGACTGGATCAATACAGGATTAAAAAGTTTTACTGCAGGATCTCCAAGTTCGGCATACATTATCTTCAGACAATTGAAACAAGGCAAGCACCTGAGCCTGGAAGAGGTCTTCCAATCTGAATTGAACCTTTCATGTCAATGTTGCATCCACCCGGATTTTACAGAAGGAGTAAGGGCTTTATTGGTGGATAAAGATCAGTCTCCCCAGTGGCAGCCCGCCACTTTAAATGATATTACCACAGAATGGATAGACAGCTATTTTGTGGACTTAAAAGTGGAGGACTTTCAATCTTTATCCTGATTAGACATAAACATCTGCCTTATCTGCACAATCTGCGAAAGGTAAAAAACATATAGGTTTTGGCTAAAGCCATACTATTTCACTTCTATTCATATAATAATTGATTACACCTTTTCTAATCTCAAATCTCTAACATCTAATTCAAAAAAAATCATGTCAAATATAGCATTCATCGGTTTAGGAAATATGGGAGGCCCTATGGCTGCCAATCTTATCAGGAAAGGTCATACCGTTACAGGTTTTGATCTTTCGGAAACAGCATTAAAGGTATTGGAATCAGCTGGTGGTCAGACGGCCGGATCAGCTTTAGATGCTGCAAAATCCGCAGACGTAATTATCTCGATGTTACCTTCAGGAAAGCATGTCGCAGAACTCTATTCTGAGGACTTCATCAGTACTCTGAAACCGAATACATTATTGATTGACAGCAGTACTATTGATGCTGTTACAGCCCGCTCAGTTGCCACATTGGCCATTTTAAAAGGGTGCAAAATGATAGATGCTCCCGTTTCCGGGGGTACTGGTGGGGCACAGGCAGGAACATTGACCTTTATTGTAGGTGGTAAGCAGGAAGATTATGAAAAAGCCCGACCGATCTTGAAATGTATGGGACAAAATATATTTCATGCCGGAGAATCCGGAGCCGGACAGGTCGCTAAAATCTGTAATAATATGCTGCTAGCCATTCATATGATTGGCACCTCGGAAGCGATCAACCTGGGAGTAAAACATGGTCTGGACCCCAAAATATTAAGTGAAATCATGCAGAAAAGTTCCGGTAAAAACTGGTCTTTAGAAGTATATAACCCATATCCCGGTGTGATGGAAAATGCTCCGGCTTCCAGAGCCTATTCAGGAGGCTTTGCCGTAGATCTGATGGCTAAAGATTTAGGCCTTGCCGCAGAAGCCGGATTGGAAACCAAAACCTCTACACCATTAGGGAATACCGCACTGAACTTATACAGAATCTGGAGTGAAACAGGACATGGGAAAACAGATTTCTCCAGTATTCTTCAATTTTTAAATGGAAAAGGGAATATTGAAAATTAAAACAGCCATTCACCCTCTATTTTCATTCCCAATATTTAACCTTTAAATTTCAACGTAAAACAATGAATTTTGAAACATTAATATATCACCAGGAAGGCCATATCGGAACACTAACGATCAACAGGCCACAAGCTTTGAATGCTTTGAATGAAACAGTTTTAAAAGAACTTACTTCATTTACGGAACAAATACAATCAGACCGGAATATAAGAGTCTTAATCATTACCGGGTCCGGGGATAAAGCTTTTGTTGCAGGAGCTGATATCAAAGCCATGCAGGGGATGAGTCCCAAAGAAGCAGAAGACTTTTCAATGGTGGCACAGACGGCATTTAATGCTGTTGAAAACCTGCCGTTTGCAGTGATTGCAGCCATAAATGGATTTGCCCTGGGCGGTGGTTGTGAACTGGCATTATCCTGCGATATTATTTTAGCAAGCGGAAAAGCGAAATTCGGGTTACCGGAAGTTACATTGGGCCTATTACCATGTTTTGGGGGTACCCAGCGTCTTCCAAGAGCAATTGGTTTATATAAAGCCAGGGAAATGGTTTTCTCAGGAGACTTTTATTCCGCGGAAACCTGCAAAGATTTTGGTTTTGTTAACCATGTTTTTGCGCCCGAAGAATTACTGAATGAAGCTCTAAAGCTGGCCAAAACCATTGCATCAAGAGGTCCAGTGGCTGTTGCAAAAGCAAAACAGTCTTTAAATACAGGATCTGAACTTCATATCTCTGAAGGATTAAAACAAGAAGCGGCTTTATTCGGAGCATTATTTACCACACAGGACCATAGTGAAGGTATAGGGGCATTTATAGAAAAAAGAACCCCCGATTTCCAGGGAAATTAATACGATCGAATATAGAAAAGTTCGGCCGCCCTTTTTAATATGGTCAGGATGAGGATGTCTGAAAATTTTTGTACATCCTCATCTTTTTGTGTCAGATTGTTAATCCATGGGTATTTTTCACTTCTGCCATTACAAAGGTACTATGTGTGCTACCGATAGAATCTACAGATCCCAGTGTATTGAATACAAAATCCTGATAATGTTTCATATCCCGGACCTGAACTTTCAGCAGGAAATCAAAATCTCCCGAAATATTATAACATTCTGCCACTTCTTCTATATCCATAATTTCATTAACGAAATCATACCCTACAGAACGGTCATGAATTTTCAGTTTGATCTGGCAGAAAACGGTAAAACCCCGGTTAAGCTTATCAGGATCAAGAACTGCAGCATATTTTTTCACATAGCCTTCCTGTTCCAGACGTTTCACTCTTTCAAAAACAGGAGAAGGAGAAAGGTTAACTTCTTTGGCAAGCTCCTTAACGGTAAGTTTTGCATTTTTCTGAAGCAGTCTCAGCAGCTGTATATCTTTGGTATCGAGATGTTCCACAGGATATTATTCTTTTTAGTATTAATTTTTATCAAAGTTACAGAATTATATTCTTTTAAAATTGAACTATAAGGATATATTTGCTTTATTTTAAACCAATACTTGTCAATTTATTCTGTATGTGTAATTTTACACAAAATTAAAATCTTCTATCAATACAGATAGTCAGTATAATTAATAAAGAATAGTTCTTTACAATACTTCATCAAACAGGAGAGGTTTTACGTAAGGTAAATTAATAGGGAATCGTGTGCAAATCACGAGCTGTCGCGCAACTGTAAGTAACACACCAAAGGTTTCTGTCCTTGTGATCCACTGCCTGAAAGCGGGAAGGACGACAGAAACTGTTACAAGTCAGGAGACCTGCCTTTACTGAATTGACAATGCTTTCGCGGTCTGAAGCTTTGGGTCATACAGATGATATATTTTTTAGTACGTTTTTCTCAGAGTAAAACGGGATTATCAGGTATGTCATTATTTTCCCCAAAAATAGATACCGGCAAAAGCATTACGAAGCATTCAAAGAGCTTTTAAAAATAAGTTTAATTAAAAGTTTAAAAAATGCAAACGCACATTCTAGGCTATCCGCGAATTGGTAGCAAAAGAGAACTCAAAAAAGCCTGCGAGCAATATTGGTCAGGTAAAATTCTTTTGGAAGAACTTCTTACTACGGGAAGAAATATCTGCAATCACAATTGGAATATTCAGAAGGAAGCAGGGATAGACATTATCCCATGTAATGATTTTTCCTATTATGATCAGGTACTGGATATGAGCTTAATTGTAGGAGCTATTCCGGTACGTTATCATGAAGTAGCCCTTAAAAAAAATAATTCAGAACTGGATCTGTACTTTGCGATGGCAAGAGGGTACCAGAAAGACGGACTGGATATCACGGCCATGGAAATGACCAAATGGTTTGATACCAATTATCATTATATTGTTCCAGAATTTTATAAAAATCAGCAGTTTAAACTGACTTCCGATAAAATATTCAACGAGTTTGCGGGAGCTAAACAAGCTGGAATTAATGCCAAGCCGGTACTCATCGGGCTTGTTTCTTACCTTCTTTTAGGAAAGGAAAAGGAAGAAGGATTTGATAAACTGGATCTTGCAAAAAATCTTCTTCCGGTATACACCGAAATCATAACAAAACTTCAGGATCAGGGTGCCCAATGGATTCAGTTTGATGAACCGTTTTTAACCTTAGATATAACGGAGAAAGCAAAAGAAACCTATCAGTACGTTTATCAGGAACTTAGAAAGCAGTTTCCAAAACTGAAATTCATCATCGCAACCTATTTCGACGGATTGAAAGACAATGCATCTCTTGCGGCTTCACTTCCTGCAGACGTTCTGCATATAGACCTGGTGAGAAATCCTGAGCAGCTGGAAGATATTTTAAGTGCTATTCCTGAAAATCTAAGCCTGTCATTAGGAGTGGTAGACGGAAGAAATATCTGGAAAAACAACTATGAAAAGTCTTTGACTTTCATTAAAAAAGCTACTGAAAAACTGGGTACAGAAAGAATTTTTGTGGCTCCGTCATGTTCATTACTTCATTCGCCTTGTGATCTGGATTTTGAAACGGCCCTTCAGCCTGAAATTAAAAACTGGCTGTCTTTTGCAAAACAAAAAGTGAAAGAAGTCGTAAGTCTTAAAGCTCTTGCTTCAGGAACTGAGGATGAAAGTATCCTTGCAGATTTTGAAAACAATAAAAAGGCTGTTGCCAGCAGAAAAACATCTTCTCTTATTCATAATGATAAAGTGAAACAAAGAGTGGCTGCCGTTACTGAAGAAGATGCTCAGCGAAAGAATTCATTTAGAATCCGTAAAGAAAAGCAGCAGGAATCATTACAGCTTCCGCTATTCCCAACCACCACCATAGGCTCATTCCCGCAAACTACTGAAGTAAGAAGCTGGAGGGCCCAGTTTAAAAAAGGGGATCTTAGTGCAGAACAATACGATGCTTTATTGAAAGAGGAAACTCAGAGAACCATCCGTTGGCAGGAAGAAATAGGAATTGATGTCCTTGTTCACGGAGAATTTGAACGTAATGACATGGTAGAATACTTCGGGGAAAAGCTTGAAGGATTTATTTTCACTAAAAACGGCTGGGTACAGAGCTATGGAAGCCGTTGTGTAAAACCACCCGTTATTTTCGGGGATATTTCCCGTCCTGATCCAATGACTGTATACTGGTCTCAATATGCGCAATCCCAAACCAATAAATGGGTAAAAGGAATGCTGACCGGTCCTGTTACCATATTACAATGGTCTTTTGTCCGGGATGATCAGCCTCGTGCCGAGACTTGTAAGCAGATTGCTTTGGCGATCCGTGATGAAGTAGTGGATCTTGAAAAAGCAGGAATCCGGATTATCCAGATTGATGAGCCTGCCATCAGAGAAGGTCTTCCATTGAGAAAAGCAGAATGGCAAAACTACCTGAAATGGGCTGTAGAAGCCTTCAGAATCTCAGCAAGTGGAGTAGAAGATGCTACCCAGATCCATACCCATATGTGCTATTCTGAATTTAATGATATTATTAAAAATATTGCCGATATGGATGCAGATGTCATTACGATAGAATGTTCGAGATCTCAAATGGAACTTTTAAATGCTTTTGCAGATTTTAAATATCCAAACGAAATAGGTCCCGGAGTTTATGACATCCACTCTCCAAGGGTTCCTTCTAAAGAAGAAATGATTGAGCTTTTAAGGAAAGCTCAAAATGTAATTCCAGCCAGCCAGTTATGGGTAAATCCTGACTGTGGCCTGAAAACAAGACATTGGGAAGAAACTGAAAAAGCTTTAATTGCAATGGTAGCTGCTGCTAAAGAAGCTTCAGCAGCCTATGCATAATCATCGCTTGTTCCAATATCATCATGAAAAAGCATCTCCAGGGATGCTTTTTCTTTGTTTAAGCATGCGCGCATCTCGGACAGATTCCGCTGATGATAAAGTTATACTCCTGAGCTATAAAATTCTCAGGTAAACTAATTTCAGGTATAGCATTTTCAATACAGGTAACAGAATGACATTCTTTACAATTGAAATGAACGTGATTGTGAAAATGCTGTTCGTGAGTACATTTCCCACTACACTTAGCAAAATTCACAACTCCGTCAATATTGACGATCTTATGAATAGCGCCTTCATTTTCAAGTCTTTCCAAAACCCTGTAAATGGTAACTCTGTTACACAAATCCCCTAGTTTCTTCTGAATATCAGAGTGGGTAAGTGCCACCTCAGAATCGTTGATAAGGTTCAAAATCTCAGTTTTGGCATGGGTATTTCTAACTTGTTTCATATTTTTAATGCAACAATGTTGCGTTATTTAAAATTTTGTATTTACTTTGCAACAAAGTTACAATAACAAAATTAAATCATCCTTTTTATGAAGTCAAAAATTCTTGATGCAGTAGGAATCTCCGCAGCCGTTTTATGTTTGATTCATTGCATAGTCTTTCCTTTACTGATGATCATCCCATTGGGAATATCACATAATCCTTATATTGATCTGGCTTTTCTTATCATTGGAGCCCTCGTAGTTTTCAGAATAACGAGACAAATAACCAACCGACGCCTCAAGTTTCTGTTTTGGGCTTCTATTCTGCTGATCTCCATTTCTGTACTGGCAGATTTTATATTTGAAATTCATATTCCTCTTATTTATGTAGGAGCAGCAGGTTTAATTACAGGTCATATCATCAATTTTAAAAATCATAAACATTAATACATGACAAAGAAACTTCCTGTAACTGTACTCAGTGGCTTTCTGGGAGCCGGGAAAACAACTTTACTGAACCATATTCTGCACAATAAACAGGGACTAAAAGTAGCCGTTATTGTAAACGATATGAGTGAAGTGAATATTGATGCACGCCTTATCGAAAATCAGAATACGCTTTCCAGAACGGAAGAAAAGCTTGTAGAAATGAGTAACGGATGCATTTGCTGTACACTCAGGGAAGATCTGATGATTGAAGTCGAGCGTTTAGCGCATGAAAAACGTTTTGATTACCTGCTGATCGAAAGTACAGGAATCAGTGAGCCTATCCCCGTAGCCCAGACATTTACCTATATTGATGAAGAAAGCGGCATAGACCTTTCCAGATTCAGCTATGTAGACACCATGGTGACCGTAGTGGACAGCTTCAATTTTATGAAAGACTTTTCAACGAATGAATTATTGATGGACAGAGACCTTACGGATATGGAAGGGGATCACAGAACCATTGTTAACCTTCTTACGGATCAGATTGAATTTGCGAATGTCATTATCTTAAATAAAACAGATCTTATCGATTCCGAAACTCTTGGATTTTTAAAAGCAGCTATAACAAAACTGAATCCTGAAGCCCATATCATTCATTCAGAATTCGGGAAGATTGACTCCCGGCTAATTTTAAATACCCAACTCTTTGATTTTGATACGGCACAGTCTTCAGCCGGCTGGCAAAAAGAGCTTCAGTCTGATCACCACAATCCTGAAACAGAGGAGTATGGTATCGGGTCATTGGTTTTCAGAGACCAAAAGCCATTTCATCCCGAAAGATTATGGAACTACCTTAATGAAAGATACCCTGAAGGTATTTTAAGGGCTAAAGGGCTTTTCTGGCTGGCTTCCAGACCGGATGACGCATTAAACTTCTCCCAGGCTGGAGGTTCGTTCCGTTTGGAAAAAGCAGGGGTCTGGTGGTGCAGCATGCCCATGAATCAAAGATTAAACTATAATTCATTTGCAGAAAATCAGGAATTTATTGAAAGCAGATGGGATAAAAACTGGGGTGACAGAATCAATGAGCTCGTTTTTATAGGTCAGGATATAAACAAAGACCAAATGGTACAGGATCTCCAAGACTGTCTTATTAATGATAAAGAATTATTAAGCCAACAGCAGGATTTTCAGGATCCGTTTCCTCAGTATATTTAAAATTAACTTTTAATTAATGCAACAAAGTATCAATAATATCATAAATAGAATACCTTTCAGCATTATTTTTACAGCATATGGACAGACGTAAATTTCTAAAAGGATCAGCATTACTATCAGGTCTCTTTACAATATCTCCGCTTGAACTTTGGAGTTCCAAAAGAAGTACTGAGCAACTCCATTCCGGAAGTGCAAAGAACATCATATTTATGGTAAGCGACGGGATGAGTCTTGGAACACTTTCAATGGCCGACCTGTATTCCCGGAATATTTTGGGAAAGGGAAGTAATTGGCTTAATCTGTATCATGATCAAAAAGTTTCACGGGCATTGATGGATACGGCTTCAGCCAGTTCTATTGTTACAGATTCAGCTGCTGCCAGCTCGGCTTTCGGAGGGGGAATCAGAGTGAAAAACGGGGTATTAAATATGGGAGCCAATGGCGAAAAGCATCTTCCTATATGGCAAAAATTTAAAAAAGCTGGAAAAAAAGCAGGCTGCGTCACCACGGTAACGATTACCCATGCTACACCCGCCGGATTCTGTGTAAATTCTGCCCAAAGAAATGCAGAGCCTCAAATCGCTGAAATGTATGCCGAGCTGGAATTAGATGTTCTGATGGGCGGCGGCGATGAGTTTTTTAATCCTGAAAAAAGGGAAGATAAAAAAGACCTTTATGCTGTACAGAAAAAAAGGATACCAGGTCCTTAAGGAGCGCAATCACCTGAAAGACATTAAAAAAGGAGAAAAGATAATAGGAGTATTCAGTACAGGAGCGTTGCCTTACAGCATCGACAGAACCAGTCTTCCTGATTTCAAAAATACACCTACACTGGCCGAAATGGCAAAAACAGCGATTGATCAGATGAAAGATCATCCGGGAGGTTTTGTACTTCAGGTAGAAGGAGGAAAAGTAGACTGGTCTGCTCATGCCAATGATGTAGCCGCATTAATCCATGATCAGCTTGCATTTGATGAAGCAGTCAAAACAGTAATGGATTTTGCAGAGAAAGACGGAAATACGCTGGTGATCATAACTACGGATCATGGAAATGCCAATCCCGGAACAATTTACGGAGCTGACGCTACCAAAAAATTCAACAGTATTTCAGACTACAAGTACACTAATGAATATATTCTGAATCAGATTCATAAAGATTTTTCTGTGAAAGGTATTAAAGACTGGATTTACGAAGGCAACCAACTGGCACTGAATGATGATGAAGCCAAGCATCTATTAAGTTTCTATAACGGTCTTGAAAAAGAAGAAGGGCTTTACAATTATAAAAAACTTCCGTTCAAACTCTATTCTGACATTCAGAAAAACCGTAATTCAGTAGGGTGGATCAGCATGGATCACTCCGGAGATTATGTAGAAGTGGCGGCTTACGGTCCGGGAAGTCAGCTTTTGAAGCCTTTCATTAAAAATACAGATCTGCATGACCTAATGCTTAAAGCTTCTCCTTTATAAACTTATTCATATTTTCATATCATATTAATTTTTTGGTGTAACAGGGCGAATCGTATTTCGCCCTGTTTTGGTTATTATACCTGGGAATAAATGCAAAGAAAATCAGACCATCTAAATTACAGAGTACACAAGCGGCAAATCTTTTCTGCCTATCGGCCACGATCTACCCGCATACTCTTTATAATACGGCCCAATCTCTTTAAAGCTTCTTCCACTTTAGTATTCCATATATTATTACAGCTGATCCTGATATAGTGGATATAATCACCATTATTGGAAAATAAAGGCCCTGGAGCAATATTTACAAACTGATCAATGGCTTTTTGCTGAAGTTCAAAAGCATTGATATATTCTGGCAATTCTATCCAAAGCACCAGACCTCCTCCGGGACGGCTCATCCGTATATCAGATGGAAAATAATTTTCTACAGCCTGTATAGTCAATAACATAAGCCTGTGCAGTTCGGGTCTCAATTTTCGCAGGTGTCTGTCATAAGCTCCCGTTTTTAAGAGCTGTAGCAAAGAGAGCTGTACAATACTTGCCGTAGCTACATTGGTAACAGCTTTTAACTTTACAACCTGATCAGTAAACCTTCCTGCAGCACACCAGCCAATTCTGTAACCCGGTGCTGCTGATTTAGAAAAAGAAGAACAAAGCATCACCCAGCCCTCTTTATCATAACTTTTTATATTTGTCGGACGCTGGGCCTGAAAATGAAGATCACCATAAATATCATCATCTATGACCGGTATCTTCATCCTTTCAGCAAAAGCAGCTATAGCCTGCTTTTTTTCATTGCTTAGCATAATACCGTTCGGATTATTAAAGTTTGAAATCAATAAACAGGCTGAAATCTTTTGACTCTTGCAAATTTCTTCCAATTCCTCAATATTGATTCCAGCTAAAGGGCTGCCTGATAATTCAATTATTTTTAATCCGAGGCTCTCTATGGTTTGTAATATACCATGGTAGATGGGTGACTGAACAATGACAGTATCACCCATTTTCGTTACAGCACGCAGACATAGACTCACCGCTTCCAGCGCACCATTGGTTATGATGACATCATCTGCGGCCAGCTTTCCCTGCCAAAGAAAAGACCTTTTGGCAATTTCTGTCCTCAGGTGAATATTTCCGGCAGCCGATTCATACTGCAAATGTTGTCCGGTTAAATCTCTGGAAGCTTGTTGTAAACTTCTCCGCAGAGCATTAAAAGGCAGAAGGTCAGGACTTAAAACAGCATTAAAAAATGATACATAAGACTTATTTTCGAGGTCAGGAAATGAAGCTTCCTGAAGGACTTTTCCAATAGCAACCTCCTGAGCAAATGTTTTATTTTCTACATATTGAGGAAGATGTATGGAAGAAACAGATGTACGGAGTACCATAAAACCCGATCTTTCTTTTCCTACAATCAATCCCTTGTCTTCCAGAACCATAAAAGCTTTGAGGATGGTACCTACACTTACTTTTAATTGCTCCCGGATGCTACGCAATGATGGAAGCTTGGATCCCACAGGATAGGTACCGTTATTAATAGAAATCTCAAATTGATCTGCAAGAGCTATGTATTGAAAATCTTTCATCTGTTACATTAATATATTCATTTTTTGTATCTGTTACAACATGGTAAAGATATATACTTTTGTTGAGAACAAAAAAAAGAAGAATATGAAAAAATTAGGATTAGTAGGAGGGATAAGTTGGGCTTCTACCTTAGACTATTACCGCTTATTGAACGAAGGGATCAATCAGGAGCTGGGCGGATTGAATTTTGCAGAGTGTATCATTTATTCAGTAAACTTTAATTATTTTCAACAGTTTAACGCCGATTACGATTGGAATGCAACCTTCGACCTGCTTTTTGATGCTGCTCAAAACTTAAAAAAATCCGGAGCAGAAGCCATTGTTCTTTGTGCCAATACAGCTCATATCGTTGCTGATAGAATGGAAGAACTCATAGGGCTGCCACTCATCCATATTACAACTGCCACAGCCAATGCTGTTAACCGGAAAGGATTAAAAAAAGTCGGTTTATTGGGAACCAGTTATACGATGGAGCTGGATTTCTATAAAGATAAATTGATTGAAGGCGGCCTGGAACCTTTAATTCCGGAAAGCAGTGAAGACAGGGATTATATAGAAGATATTTTGAGAAACGAGTTGAGCCGGGGGATTATTAATCCTGAAACCAAAAAGAAATACCTTACTATCATTCAGGGTCTGATTGACCGAGGTGCTGAAGGTATTATTTTAGGATGTACAGAAATCCCTTTATTGATCAAACAGGAAGATGTTTCAGTTCCCGTATTTGATACCATTAAAATCCATGTTGATGCTGCTGTAGAATTTGCAGTTTCAAAACAGAAAATAGAATAATCAATGGATAAGAACCGGGTACTCATCTCCGGTTCTTATTATTTAGTCCTGGAATAATTCCGTTTTCCTATGATCAGTATTTCTACTTACATCACTTTGAGTAGAAATACTCTTGTCCTGCTTTATGGTAAGAGGTAATTTTATGGTATCAAAATCAACAAACAACCTAAAACTTGATATCATGAACCATGTAAAATACAGGATAGGAAAATGGCTTCCTTCCGACAGAGCGTTTTTAAATAACTGGATAGAAAAAAAGATCCAACAGGTTAAAAACAGCAATACCCCGTTAAGCCCGGCCGTAGCAGACCTGAGAGATGCTATCTACAGTGATCCCGTTTTATATATGAGCTTCACCAGCATGTACGATGAGATTCCGCAAGGCTATAATGAACCTGTAAAAAACTTTGAAACCATGTTACTGATCATTAATCAGGTTTTGAAGGAAGCTCCTTGTTACAGCACAATAGAAGATACAATAGGATTAGTGGGATTTCCAATCAACGCCATATTGGATTGGGCAATGGGTACCCAGGCAGGATATTTAACCTTTCTGCATCCTGTAGTGAATGAAAAGCTCAGTGTAATACTGGCAGAATGGAAGACCTTCCTGGAATCCCCGGATTCAAAATATGTTTTGGTAGACGGCCCCGTTATTCAGCCACAACCCGATTATACGCAGCCTATAGGATGGCTTTCTCCGGATTCTTTAGAAGCAATTGCAGCCATGGATCCTTTAAGAGGAAAGGGCAAAGATCCTGAAAATGCATTGGATAACTTCATATACAACTACCAATGTGATCCTTCACAGCCTCATTTTGGATATAAAAGCTGGGATGATTTTTTCACCCGGGAATTTAATCCGGGAATCAGAGAGGTAAGCCCTGAAGACCAGGATCAGTCCGTAATTGTGAACGCCTGCGAATCAGCTCCCTACAACTGTGTGACCAATGCAAAAATGAAAGATAAATTCTGGATGAAAGGGCAGCCTTATTCTTTACTGGATATCATGAATAACCATTCACTGGCTCAGCAATTTGGAGACAACAGCACCGTGTATCAGGCCTTTTTATGTGCTAAAACCTATCACAGATGGAACAGTCCGGTAGACGGTAAAATAGTAGCCATTGAAAATGTTCCGGGTACCTATTATGCAGAAGCTCCGATAGAAGGGTATGATCCGTCAGGACCTAATGACTCTCAGGGTTATATTACAGAACTGGCAGCCCGCGCTCTAATTTTCATCCAGTCGGATAATGAAAAAATAGGACTGATGTGTTTTGTGGCTATTGGCATGGCGGAAGTTTCCAGCTGTGAGATTACAGTGAAGGAAGGTGATCATGTGAAAAAAGGAGATCCCATAGGTACCTTCCATTTTGGAGGTTCTACCCATTGTCTGATATTCAGACCGGGAGTGAATATCAAATTTGATTTTCATGGACAGACTCCGTGTTTAAATACCTATAATATTCCTTTAAAAGCTAGAATTGGAGTCGTTACAGACTAATAAATACTATAAATCATAGTAACGGTAAGTGTGTTAAACAAAAAATGAGGTATTTTATGACCTCATTTTTTTATTTTTATTCCAGGATGGTTATATTCCACCCATTACATACATGTTTTCCATAGTAGGAACCGGGCTTCCACCTTCTTTTTCAAGGGTGATGGCAAAGGCCTGTGCTTTTGAAATAGTCGCCAGTGCAATCTGGCTGTCTTTATCTTCAGTATACATTCCTGCGCTTACCGGCTTTCCATCTTCAAGAGCCCAAAGCTGATACTGCATACCTTCCGGAGTTTTGGGAAGACTTTCAGCATTCAGATATACTTTTTTTGTTTTTTTGTCCCAGAAAACCATGGCTTTGGCATCCTGATGTTTTTCAACTCCTTTTAACATCACCATTTGCATATCCGGATTGGAAAACATATTCAATTTCCGATCCATCTTTTTCATAGCGACATCCTGGGATTGCTTTTCTGCTGCCAGCTTTGTCATTTCCTGTTTTACTGCAGATTGGCTGTTCATCCAGAACAGATTTCCAGCCACACTTAGCAGGAATAAAACAGATGCTGCCACAGCATAAGATTTCCAGTTTGTTTTTCCCTGGATCTGTTCCCGGGTTTTCATTTCCCCGTCATCTTTTGCTTCCGGAATATCTGTAGAAAGAGACGGTCTTATTTCTTCAACAGAAGACTGTTCCTGTTGAATTCTGTTCCAGATTTTAGATTTCAGATCACTTGGAGGTGTTACAGCCTGAGCCGTAGCAAGATGTTCCAAAGTTTTTTGGGCTTCTTCAAAAGCCGCTTTTACTTCAGCATTATTCTTCATCACACACTCCAAAATCCCAGCTTCCTCGGGAGAAGCATGGCCTAGAATATAAGATTCTATAATTCCGGATGATATGTATTCTTTTGTGTTCAATTTATTGATAATCTTTTAGCAAATCTTTTAATTTCATCAATGCATTCCGCATTTTCGTTTTTACCGTTCCCAGGGGTATCTTCAGTTTTTCGGATATTTCGTGTTGGGTATATCCCTGATAATAAGCAAGATTAATAAGTTCCTGCTTGTCTACTTCCAGACCTTCCAGCACATTGTTAAATCCAATATAATCGGATGAATTGTTGGTCGTTGAAAGTTCTGTAGTATTATATACGAAATCCGGAAGTGGTTGGTTTTTAAGCTCATTCTGAAACCCTTTAGATTTTAAATAATCTATTGCAGTATTTCGGGCAATATTGATCATCCATGTATAAAATCTTCCTTTAGAGTCATCATATTGGTGGATAGAATTCCATATTTTAACAAAAACATCCTGAATAACTTCTTCAGTATATTCTTTAGACTGAACAATACGAAGAATAATTCCGTACAGCGCACCCGAATAGTGGTCATACAGATAATGAAAACCGGTTTCGTTTTTTTCTTTTAATAAAACGATAAGCTCCTCTTCAGAATAGGTTGTCTTAATAATTGTTATTTTTCCTTCCAAATGTAGCAAAATAAAACACATTCCAAACGAAATCATTAAAATCTTTTACTTTATATATGATTTTATTTGAGAAAACTATTTAAACTTTTTTACTAAACCACAAATCGAAGATTCAACGTAGTCAGACACAAAAATTTTTATTTTTTAGACACTTTAGTACACTTTAGAAAGTTTAAAGGAATACCGCACAATTAAGTTCACATAAGATCAAAATCAAAGATTTTCTTAAAACTTCAGTGTACTTTATATGCGCAAAGCTGGAAACTTTAATAACTTAAGTGTTTAAA
>Ga0207709_10000355_pt1 | contig 46675 bp, 39 predicted proteins | sample KBSM34metaG_FD_184397 | JGI IMG/M metagenome (GOLD analysis project Ga0207709, IMG submission 184397) | Miscanthus rhizosphere microbial communities from Kellogg Biological Station, Michigan, USA - KBS M3-4 metaG (SPAdes) (version 2) | ecosystem: Host-associated > Plants > Roots > Rhizosphere >...
AAGATACAAATCTTTTTCACTTTCGCAACTTTTATTTTTAAAAAGTTTTGATCACGTTTTTTAGAATTATTATCTTATAAAGTATATCGTTTCTGCTTATCTAAAAGCTCTTCTGCGCTTACTGAGTATCTTTCGTTTTTCAGTGGGGCAAAGGTAAGTCAACTTACCTATACCAAACAAGTTTATTTAACTTTAAATTTACAATTATGCAATATTTAAATCTAACATACTGGATCGCAGGGTTAAAAATTTTAAACAAATGTTTGAAGCAACACATTGGAGCGTGGGAGGGAGCTTAGATGATAAGTGATAAGTGATGAGTGATGGAAGTTATACATATATATAATAGGGTATTCTTTTATAGGATAGATTATCTCAATTATGTTTGGGCTAAAGCCAGGGCAGAGGCTGATTTTATTTGAGCGGCTAAAGCCCACTCCTATTGAATATGCATTTCCAAAAAGAATTGATTGGCAGCTGGCTATTGGCTGCTAGCGACTGATGGCTGGCTATATTGACTATTGACTACCAGTTATTCATCAGCCTATATTTATAATCTATATCTACTCCCCTAGCCCCGATAGAAACGGATACCCCACAGCATAGGCTGGAAAGCGCAAGGATTACAGCCCTGGAAAGCCTTGGCGCGAGGAGTATGAGTGGATAGCGGGAAAAAGCTACTGGTGAGTTTGAAAGTTGGTGGGTTGGAGAGTCTGAGAGTTGGTGGACCCTAGAGGTTGGGAGTTGAGAGAATGAGAGTGAGAGGTTGGGAGTTGAGGGGTGAAAAAAAACATTCCGTGGAAATCTTAGCTGTTAAAGACTCCCACGGAATGAGTATAAATTGAAGTTATATATTTTAATTCAGAACATAGGATGTTCCGTCTCTTCCGTCTTTTAATTCGATGCCTTCAGCCAGTAGTTTGTCTCTGATCTGATCTGAAAGGTCAAAGTTCTTGGATTTTCTTGCCTGATTTCTAAGTTCAATTAAAACTTTCAATGTCTGATCAAGTTTTTCATTGTTATTTTCTTCCACAGCCTGTAATCCCAGTACATCAAAGATAAAGGCATTCAGGGTTGACTTTAAATCTTCAAGGTCTTCTGTAGAGATTGTTTCTTTGGCATCATTTAAAGCAAAGATATATTTTACGGCTTCAAATAAATGAGCAATCAGAATTGGAGAGTTGAAATCATCGGTTAATGCTTCATAACATTTGTTTTTCCATTCTTTAAGACTGAACCCGGACTGCTTATTATCGTCAGGAGTGATTGAGTTTAATACTTTCACAGCCTCCATCAATCTGATAAATCCTTTTTCGCTGGCTATCATCGCATCATTGGAAATATCCAAAACACTTCTATAATGTGCCTGCAGGAAGCAGAAACGAACAATTGAAGGATGGAAAGGTTTCTCAAAGAAGTCATTATCTCCTGTCACCAACTGCATGGGAAGAATATAGTTCCCTGTAGATTTACTCATACGTTGGGAATTCATCGTCAACATATTGGCATGCATCCAGTAATTTACCGGAGCAGCGTCATTGCAAGCTTTTCCTTGTGCAATTTCACATTCGTGGTGTGGGAATTTCAAATCCATTCCTCCTCCATGAATATCAAAAGTTTCCCCAAGATATTTTGTACTCATCGCCGTACATTCAAGGTGCCATCCCGGGAATCCTTCTCCCCAGGGAGAGTTCCACCTCATAATGTGAGCGGGAGAAGCTTTTTTCCAAAGGGCAAAATCCTGTGGGTTCTTTTTCTCACCTTGTCCGTCAAGATCACGGGTATTGGCAAAGAGCTCTTCTATATTACGTTTTGAAAGCTCACCATAATTCAGTCCTCTTTTATTGTATTCCAATACATCGAAGTATACGGAACCGTTGCTTTCGTAGGCAAAACCTCTTTCAATCAGCTTTTGGGTCAGTTCGATCTGTTCTACAATATGACCTGTGGCTGTAGGTTCAATATTGGGAGGAAGCAAATTAAACATCTGTAAAACTTTATGAAAATCCACTGTATATTTCTGTACGATTTCCATAGGCTCCAGCTTTTCAAGTCTGGTCTGTTTTACAAATCTGTCATTATCTACGTTTCCGTCGTCAGTAAGGTGCCCGGCGTCGGTAATGTTTCTTACATATCTCACTTTATACCCTAAATGCATCAGGGTACGGTAGATAAAATCGAAAGAAAGGAAAGTTCTTACATTTCCCAGGTGTACATTACTGTAAACGGTAGGTCCACAGACATACATTCCGATGTTACCTTCTAAAATAGGTTTGAATATTTCTTTTTCTGCTGTAAGCGAGTTATATATTTTTAGTTGCATTTATTTTTTATTAAAAGATTCAATAGTTTAAGATTCAAAAATTAGTTAAAATAATATTCTGTCACAACAAATAATTGTTGTGATATAAATTTTATCTGAAACTTTTTTAAATTTTATCATAATTAAATCGCTTTTAAATGATGATGCAGATGGTCTACATAATCATTGATAATAAATTCCAAGGTAAAAACCCGAGGTTCTGTTTTGGTGGTATCACAGGTTCTCTGTAGTGCCTCATCAGGAATATTTTCAACAATACGAACTATCTGATAATTCAAAGCCTTCCAAAGGTCGATGACCTCATCAGTAGGAATATTCTGATAGTTCTGGATTTTCACCCATTCATTTTGATCGTATACAATATTCTCGTTCTCCTTATATTGAGTGACTACAAATCTACGGATATTTGTAAAAGCACTATCACAAAGATGGCCTATAATTTCTTTTTTAGACCATTTTTCTGATGTGGCCTTATAGATCCATTCTTCTTCAGAAATTGTCTGAAATCTCTGCAGTTCGGTATCAATAATATTTTTAAGAACCTGATAATTCATTCCTAGTAATCTAGTTTTGCATGACTTCCTACATAATGTAAGAATTCCTGTCTTGTAATAGGGTTTGTTCTGAAAATACCGCTTAATTCTGCCGTGATGGTAGAGCTTGCCGTATCTTTAATTCCTCGGCAGTTTACACAAAGATGTTTGGCATCAATGATGCAGGCTACATCTTTTGTTCCTAAAGCTTCTTTCAGCGCGTCCACAATCTGCATGGTCAGTCTTTCCTGAACCTGTGGTCTTTTTGCATAATAATCAACAATTCTGTTAATTTTTGAAAGACCGATTACTTCTCCATTTGAGATATAGGCTACGTGTGCTCTTCCGATAATCGGTAAGAAGTGATGTTCACAGAAAGAATATACGGTAATATCTTTTTCCACCAACATCTGGCGGTATTTATATTTATTGGAAAAGGTAGAAATCCCAGGTTTATTTTCCGGAAGAAGACCTCCGAAAATTTCATTCACATACATTTTGGCAACACGCTTTGGGGAATCTTTTAAAGAGTCGTCTGTCATGTCTAATCCCAGAGTTTCCATAATTTCTCCAAACAGCTCAGTAATTTTTTCTATTTTTTCCTGTGGCGATTTATCAAAAGCATTTTCCCTTATAGGCGTATGTTCTTTTCCTGTGAAAATATCATCGTCGTTATCAGTAAAATCAACCATTTTTATTTAATTTGCAGCAAAAATACGGATAATATTAATTCATCTATTTCAAATTGGACCGAAAAATATTATCTTTTATAACTAGTCTTATTAAAATAACCTATGATTATTGTCGAAGAAGTACAAAATGAAAAACATAAAAAGGAATTTCTAGAATTCCCTGCACAACTTTATCTCCACGACAAACATTATATACGCCCTTTAAATAAACATATCGAAGAAATTTTTGATCCTCAAAAGAGCAAGTTTTTCAAATATGGAACGTGTAAAAGATTTTTATTTAAAAAGAATCATAAAACTGTAGGTAAAGTCGCTGTTTTTATCAACACCTGCTATGAACAAAAGCAACCAACAGGAGGTTTTGGTTTTTTCGACTGTATCCATGATCAGCAAACGGCTAATTTTATTTTTGACCACTGTAAAAATTGGCTTCAGGAAAAAGGAATGGAAGCAATGGATGGCCCTATCAATTTTGGCGAAAGAGATAAATTTTGGGGTCTTTTGATTGAAGGTTTTACGGAGCCTTTGTTTGGAATGAACTATAATCCCCCATATTATAAGGAGCTTTTTGAAAATTATGGTTTTCAGATTTATTTTGAACAATTTTGTTTTACAAGACCCATTTTCGCAGAGGTTTCACGGGTTTTCACTATTGCGTATGAGAGAAACAGGAGAAATCCTGCTATTTCCGCCCAGCCTATGAAAAAGAATAACCTGAAAAAGTTTGCCAAAGATTTTACGGAGGTTTACAATAAAGCCTGGGCTTCCCATGGTGAAGGAAAACATATAGAGGAAGCTAAGGTTCTGAAAATGTTTAATACCATGAAACCTATTATCAATGAACATATCTCATGGTTTGTCTATGAAAATGAAAAACCGATTGCCATGTGGATCAATCTTCCGGACCTTAACCAATGGTTTAAATATCTCAATGGAAAATTCGGAATTTTTGAAAAGCTTAAATTTTTATGGTTAAAGGAATTTAAAAAGAATGAAAAAATGGTTGGTCTGGTTTTCGGCATAGTCCCTGAATGGCAGAAAAAAGGGATTGATGGATATATGATCTGGAAGGGAACACAACATTTGAGAGAGCATACAGATTTTACAACTACTGAACTGCAGTGGATTGGTGATTTTAATCCAAAGATGATCAAAATTGCGGAAGCTCTTGATACAACAGTGACCAGGAAACTGGCAACTTACCGGTATTTATTTGATAGAAATAAAGAATTTGAAAGACATCCTATCCTTTAAAATGAGGAAGTCTAGGTATGAAAAATGGAAGTTACTGAAGACCAAAGGTTCAGTTTTGTTTCATATTAAAAATAAAAACCCTGCCTTACAGACAGGGTTCCTTTCATTTTGGTACTTTTATTAGAATAGCTCACCTGCTACTTTTTTAATATTATCACTTTTCCCCATTGAGTAAAAGTGTAAAACAGGAACTCCAAAATCCAGCAGTTCTCTGCATTGGGCAATTGCCCATTCTACTCCTATCTGCTTTACAGCTTCATTATTCTTGGCATTTTCCACAGCTGTGATCAGTTCTTCCGGAAGGTCTATTTTAAATACCTGCGGGAGAATTTTCAGATGCTTCTTTGTTGCAATAGGTTTAATTCCCGGAATAATAGGAACGGTAATTCCCATTTCTCTTGCTTTCTGAACGAATTCAATATACTTTTTATTGTCAAAGAACATTTGAGTTACAATATAATCTGCTCCGGCATCTACTTTCTGCTTGAGCCACTTCAGATCATAATTCATGGAAGGTGCCTCCATATGTTTTTCGGGATAACCAGCCACTCCTATGCAGAATTTATTAAGTTCATCACAAATCTGATCTTCATCATGAAGGTACTTCCCTCTTCCCAGGTTATTAATCTGGTTCACGAGATCCATAGCACTGGCATGCCCTCCCTGGGTAGGTTCAAAATACTGATGTCCTTTCATTGCATCTCCCCTCAATGCCATAACATTATCTATTCCAAGATACATACAGTCTACCAAAAGATATTCTGTTTCTTCTTTTGTAAATCCTCCACACAATAAATGAGGCACGGTATCTACATTATATTTATGCTGAATAGCTGCACAGATTCCCAATGTTCCAGGTCGCATTCTTGTAATACGACGTTCCATCAGACCATTTCCTTTATCGAGATAGATATATTCCTCTCTTGAAGTGGTAACATCAATGAACGGAGGTTTGAATTCCATCAGCGGATCTATGTTTGTATACAGATCTTCAATACCGATTCCTTTCTGTGGTGGAACAACTTCTAAGGAGAATAAAGTTTTTCCATTTGCGTTTTTAATGTGTTCTGTTATCTTCATGTTATATTTTAGTTGTTGGTTGATAGTTGATAGCTAAGAGTTTTGATTTGTAAACAAACTATCAACTCTCACCCATGAACTATAAACTTTTTTTAATCTGCTAAGTTGGGTGACAACCACTTTCTTGCTTCCTGAATGCTACAACCTCTTCTTGCAGCATAGTCTTTAAGCTGGTCTTCTGTAATTTTTCCTAAACCGAAATATTTTGCATGCGGGCTTCCGAAATAGTATCCGGAAACAGCAGCTGTAGGAAACATGGCTAAACTTTCAGTAAGGTAAACGCCAATATTTTCTTCTACTTTTAAAAGATCCCAGATTGTTTTCTTTTCCAAATGGTCAGGGCAAGCCGGATATCCGGGTGCCGGACGAACTCCTTTGTATTTTTCGGCAATCAGATCTTCATTGCTTAAGCTTTCCTGGTTGGCGTAGCCCCAGTACTCTGTTCTTACTTTTTTATGTAAAAATTCGGCATAGGCTTCTGCAAAACGGTCAGCCAATGCTTTTACCATGATGGAATTATAATCATCATTGGCTTTTTCATATTCAGCAGACAATTCATCTGTTCCAAAGCCTGTAGTCACACAAAAGGCTCCCACATAGTCTGTCTTTCCCGAACTTTGAGGAGCGATAAAATCACTTAAAGCCAGATATTCTTTTCCTTTTGATCTTTGAGCCTGCTGTCTTAAAGTTAAAAATTTAGCCTGCTCATTATTATTCTCATCAAAGATTAAGATATCGTCGGACTCATTGGAGTTGGCTTTAAAAATTCCGAAGATCGCTTTTGCCGTTAATAGTTTTTCATCTAAAATTCTTTTTAAAATAACCTGAGCATCTTTAAATAATTCTTTAGCCTGAACCCCTACTACCTCATCTTCTAAAATATTCGGATATTTCCCATGTAGGTCCCAGCTTCTGAAAAACGGTGACCAGTCTATAAAAGGAAGAAGCTCATTCAAATCCTGGTTTTCAAAAACTCTTATACCTAAGCTATTCGGTGTAAAAATTTCTTCATTTTCCCAATCAATGGTAAAATGACTTTGTCTTGCTTCTTCAATTGATACATAGTCTTTATCAACCTGTCTGTTCAGAAACTTTTCCCTGAAATCTGAATAATCATTCTTTAAATCTGAAACATATTCTTTATTCCGATCACCCAACAATGAACTTACTACATTCACAGCTCTTGAGGCATCATTCACGTGAACAACTGCATTTTTATATTTTAAATCGATTTTCACTGCAGTATGTGCTTTTGATGTAGTAGCTCCCCCAATCAATAAAGGAAAATCCAAGTTTTGCCTTTCTAATTCAGAAGCGATATACACCATTTCATCCAAACTTGGGGTGATTAACCCACTTAGTCCGATGACATCTACTTTTTCTGCAATGGCTGTCTGGATAATCTTTTCGGCAGGTACCATCACTCCAAGATCAACGATTTCATAATTGTTACAGCCTAACACTACGCTTACAATATTTTTACCTATATCATGAACGTCTCCTTTTACTGTTGCCATTAGAATCTTTCCATTGGCAGGTCTTGAACCATCTTTTTCAGCTTCAATATAAGGTTGTAAATAAGCAACTGCTTTTTTCATTACCCTTGCTGACTTTACTACTTGCGGAAGGAACATTTTTCCACTTCCAAATAAATCTCCTACCACTCCCATTCCTGTCATCAGATTAATTTCTATGACATGAAGGGGTTTTTCGGCGGCCTGTCTTGCTTCTTCTACATCTTCTTCAATAAAACGGTCAATCCCTTTTACCAATGCATACGTAATTCTTTCCTGCAAAGGATTGTTTCTCCATTCTAAATCTTCTGTTTTTTCTTTTTTTACCGACTTATGTTTTTCGGAATAATCAAGAAGTCTTTCTGTAGCATCTTCTCTCTTATCAAGAATAACATCTTCTACAAGCTCCAGAAGTTCTTTATTGATTTCATCATACACTTCCAGCATTGCAGGGTTTACAATTCCAATGTTCATTCCCGCCTGGATGGCATGATAAAGAAATACTGAATGCATAGCTTCCCTTACGGTATCATTTCCACGGAATGAGAAAGAAACATTACTCACTCCTCCACTTACAGAAGCATAAGGAAGGTTTTGTCTCACCCATCGGGTAGCTTCTATAAAGTCGATGGCATTTTTCCTGTGCTCATCCATTCCTGTAGCCACCGGGAAAATATTCAAGTCGAAAATGATATCTTCGGCAGGAAAACCAATCTGGTTCACCAAAATATCATAAGACCGTTTTGAGATTTCAATTCGTCGTTCAAGATTATCTGCCTGCCCTACCTCATCAAATGCCATTACAATTACTGCCGCACCATATCTTTTGATCGCTTTTGCATGTTTGATAAATTCTTCTTCTCCTTCTTTTAAACTAATGGAGTTTACCACACATTTTCCCTGTGCTACCTGAAGACCGGCTTCTAAGATTTCCCATTTGGAAGAATCAACCATGATGGGGATTCTTGCGATATCCGGTTCGGAGGCAATTAAGTTCAGGAACTTGATCATGGACGCTTTTCCGTCAATCAATCCATCATCAAAATTGACATCGAGAATTTGTGCTCCGCCTTCCACCTGATGACGGGCAATATCTAATGCTTCAGAGAATTTCTCCTCTTTAATTAGTCTTAAAAATTTTTTGGAGCCGGCAACATTTGTTCTTTCACCAACATTGATGAAATTACTTTCCGGTGTTATGATAAGAGGCTCAAGGCCTGATAATCTTAAATACTTCATCTAATTTTATTCTTCTAAAATATAATAGGCATTATTTGCATTCTGCCTTAATAAATCTCTATGCTTAGCTAAAGCAGTGATCAGTGGAAATCTCTTGTATGCTAAACCATGCTCTTTAGCAAATTTTTCTATCTCCTCTGTGATTTCGTTATAATACATATAGCTGTAGTTTGGAAATAAATGATGGGCAACATGGAAATTAAAATTCCCCAACACATTTCTCACCAGCCAATTATTTTCTTTTAAATCATTCGTCACTTCAAACTGGTGACGAAGCCAGCTAAATGGAAGCCCATTGTTCCTGTCCAATCTTGGAAAAACATTATCGGGCAGCGGATGTAAAGGCAATAAAACAAACAAAGCAAAAATGCTTGCTGAAATCACCTGTAAAAACCATGCTCCCAACGCTAATCCTACTGATACTTTAAAGAACACCACCGGAACTACAATCTGATAAAAAAAGTAGAACAGTTTATACCCTATCATTTTCACTTTCTCTATTACGGGTATTCTTCCCTGGGTTTTTAATATCACTCTTTCCTTATCAAAGAAATCTCTAAAATCTCTTATAAACATCCAGTTGAATAAATACAACGGATATACTAAAAAGAAAAACTTATCCTGGTATTTCTGTACCCCTTTTGCTTTGATCCAGGGAACGATTAGCAGCAAACCACTCTGCTCAATATCCGTATCCCAGCCATCCACATTAGGATAGGCATGATGACTCGCTATATGTCTTTTTTTCCAGATGTAGGAATTAGCTCCCACAAAATCAAAAATGTGTAACACCAGAAAGTTTAGTCTTTTACTTTTATAAATGTTGTTATGAGCTGCTTCATGGATAAGATTTAAATAAATCAAGACCAGAAAAACTCCCATGACAACAAAACTTAGTACATACAACCAGGGGACCTCTGCATTGAGAACAGCAACAAAGTATAAACTTATATAGATCAACGGCAGAATAACCGCCTTCACCTGGATATAAATATCTCTGTTCCCGGGAATTTCTTCTACCCGTTGGTTCACTTTCTTCCTTAGTTCATTAAACAGTTTCGCATCGTCAGAATCTTTGAAATAACTCGGCTTTTCCATTATATTAAACTTTATGGTTTATTTAAAGTTAATATTTATAATCCAGCCTACATTATTGATTTTAATTAAAAAAATCTATCAAATCATACAAATTCTTTCAATTTTCTTGGCGGATATTTTTCTACAAGATCAGCAATCGCTTTGATATGTTCCGGAGTAGTACCGCAGCATCCTCCGATAATATTGATCAATCCTTTTTCTACATATTCCTTGATTTGTCTGGCCATATCTTCCGGTGTCTCATCATATTTTCCAAAGGCATTCGGTAAACCTGCGTTCGGATAGGCTGAAACATAGAATTCTGAATTATGGGCCAACGTCTCCAGGTAAGGCGTCAGCTGATCCGCTCCTAAAGCACAGTTGAATCCAACACTTAACAGGTTCAAATGAGAAACTGAAATCAGAAAAGCTTCTGCTGTCTGCCCGCTCAATGTTCTTCCTGAAGCATCTGTAATGGTTCCTGAAACCATGATTGGAATTTTAATTCCTCTTTCATCCTGCAGCTCATCGATAGCAAACAAAGCTGCTTTGGCATTCAACGTATCAAAGATGGTTTCTACCAATAGAATATCTGATCCTCCGTCTAATAATGCTTCACACTGCTGTCTGTAAGCTACTCTCAATTCTTCGAAAGTAATTGCTCTGTATCCAGGATCGTTAACATCAGGGCTTAAACTTGCCGTTCTGTTTGTAGGACCTATAGATCCCGCCACAAATCTCGGTTTATCAGGATTTTTTGCGGTGTATTCATCACAGGCTTTTCTGGCAATTCTTGCAGACTCATAGTTCAGCTCATACACCAGTTCTTCCATATGATAATCTGCCATAGCGATGGTAGTTCCTGAAAATGTATTCGTTTCAATAATATCAGCCCCTGCTTCCAGGTATTTTTTGTGAACTTCTTCAATAGCATGGGGCTGAGTCAAAGAAAGCAAATCATTGTTTCCCTTAACCGGATGTTCCCAGTCTTTGAAGCGTTCTCCACGATAATCTTCTTCTTCAAACTTATAACGCTGAAGCATGGTTCCCATAGCTCCGTCAAGGATGAGGATGCGCTTTTGGAGTTGAGAGTTGAGAGCTGAGAGTTGAAAGTCTTGTATGCTATTTTTCATTTTCTATTTTTTTGTAATAATTTATAAATCCGCTGATAAGCTTTTTACATAAAAGGATTTTTCTATTTACAATTTCAAAATCATCTTTAGAAATATATACTTGGTCTAAAGCCAGATAAAATTGGGTTTCCAGTTCGTAAAGAGATCCTCTGGCAATATGCAAAAAGTGTAATGTATCTTTAGATATTCTTCTTCCACATCCTTCTGCTATATTTGATCGGACTGAAATAGCGGCTCTTCTTATTTGACTGGTTAAAGCAGATACTTCTTCTTTAGGAAAATTTGTGGTCAAAATATAAGTTAGGTTAACCAATTTTCGTCCTTCAATCCAAACCTCTAATTCTGTATAATCTTTACTCATTTTTTATCTATAAACTGTCAACCCTAAACCCTCAACTAATCTAAAGCTTGTTTTAAATCTGCAATGATATCTTCTACATTTTCCAAGCCTACAGAACAACGTACCAGACCTGCTGTAATTCCTACTTCATTTCTTTCTTCGTCAGACAGTTTGGAATGAGTTGTAGAAGCCGGGTGAGTAACGATCGTTCTTGTATCACCTAAGTTGGCAGAAAGTGAACACATTTGTATCTTATCTAAGAAATTTCTTCCACCCTCTATTCCTCCTTTTATTTCAAAAGCAACGATATTTCCTCCCAGTTTCATTTGTTTTTTGGCAACTTCATAGCTCGGATGGGATTTCAGGAATGGATATTTAGCCAATTCCACATTAGGATGGCTTTCTAAAAACTCGGCTACTTTCAATGCATTTTCACAATGTTTTTCAACACGGATTGCCAATGTCTCCAGACTTTTTGATAATACCCATGCATTAAAAGGAGATAATGCAGGACCTGTATTTCTTGCGAAAAGATAAATTTCTCTGATCAGGTCTTCTTTTCCTACTGCAATTCCTCCTAAGACTCTTCCCTGTCCGTCAATCAATTTCGTGGCTGAATGTACAACAACATCTGCACCATATTTAATTGGCTGCTGAAGATAAGGTGTTGCAAAACAATTATCTACAATAAAAATCAGATTGTGTTTTTTTGCAATTTTTCCAAAAAACTCCAGATCCAGAATTTCAATAGCAGGATTAGTAGGAGTTTCCAGGTACAGAATCTTTGTATTCGGTTGAATATATTTTTCAACATTTTCAGCATCACCGGCCTTGAAATAAGTAGTTTCAATATTCCATTTCGGGAAATATTTGGTGAACAAGGTATGGGTAGATCCAAAAACCGACTGGCAGCTTACAATATGATCTCCGGCATTCAATAGTGCCGCAAATGTGGAATAAATTGCAGCCATTCCTGTAGCAAATGCATATCCTGCTTCTGCACCTTCCATTTTTGCAATTTTATCTGTGAATTCCGTTACATTCGGATTAGAGAAACGGCTGTATAGATTTTTAGGCTTTTCTTCGGCAAAACTCGCCCTCATATCTTCGGCATCCTGAAAAATAAAGCTGGATGTAAGGTATAATGGTGTGGAATGCTCGTCAAACTGAGTTCTTTCAGTTTGGGTTCTTATTGCTGATGTTTCAAAATTCTCCATATAGTTTTAATTAATTTACCAATATAGCAGTCTAACAATTTAATAATGAGATTCTTCGCAATGCTCAGAATGGTAATTTACAAGTATTGGTAAACTGTTAAATTGTCAGATTGTTACATTAATTTTATTTTATTTCACTTACTCTTAAAATATCTCCGAAAACACCTCTGGCAGTAACCTGCGCTCCGGCTCCGGCTCCCATAATAACAATTGGATTTTCACCGTAGCTTTCTGTATAAATCTCAAAGATTGAATCAGAACCTTTTAACTGTCCTAATGCTGAACTTCCCGGTACGGACACCAATTTCACATCAAGCTGTCCTTTTTCTTCCTGAAGATTCCCATGCAGATCTCCTACGTAACGCAATACATGACCGGGCTCTTGGTTTTCTTTGATCTTCTGATATTCTTCATCCAGTTCTTCCAGTCTTGAGATAAATTCATTTTTTTCTACGGAAAGAAGATTTTCAGGAATTAGATTTTGAATATTAATATCCTGGAATTCGTTGATCAGATCCAGCTCTCTTGCCAAAATCAGTAATTTTCTTGCTACATCATTTCCTGAAAGGTCTTCACGCGGATCCGGTTCTGTGTATCCTTTTTCCATTGCCTCTCCTATAATTGTAGAAAACTTATCATTTCTTACAGAGAAGTTATTGAAGATATAGCTCAGCGAACCTGAGAATACACCTTTGATTCTGGTGATATTTTCTCCTGAAAGGTGTAGTAATTTGATGGTATCAATTAACGGAAGACCCGCTCCTACATTTGTTTCATACAAATATCGTCTGTTGTTTTTACTCAACGTATATCTTAGTTTACGATATTCTTCAATAGGAAGTGTGTTGAAGATCTTATTGGAAGAAACCAGGTCAAATCCGTTTTCTGCCAGGGCATGGTAGTTTTTCACAAAATCTTTACTTGCTGTATTATCCACAACAATCAGATTTTCCAATTGATTTTCGTTAGAGAATCTGATGAGTTCCTGTACATTTGAGGAGTGCTCTGCAGTCAAAACCTCATCATTCCAATTCGCATCAAAACCTTTTTTATTGAAAGCAATCTTCTTTGAATTGGCTACTGCAACTACTTTAAGATCTATTTTCTTACGTCTTTTAATTTCTTCTGAAGATTGAAGAACCTGCTCAATGAGTGTTTTCCCCACATTTCCGTGACCGATAATAGCCAGATGAACAGTCTTTGGTTTTTTGAATATTTCAGATTCTAAAATATTTCTGGTTTTTTCGTCCTGTGAAGAAGTTACCACGATGTTTACCCTGTTTTCTCCTGATACCTGGTTTAAAAGCAATGGGAAGACATTATTTCTGGCCAGCTCAGCAAGAACTTTATTGAAATCTTCTGCTACAAATCCAAGTACAGAAACATTATTGATACTGTAGATTTGGGAAACTTTCCCTGATTTTCTTTCTGCTTCAAATTCATCGATAAGGCAAGCTACTGCTTTTTCTGCATCATTTTCCTGAACCAAAATAGAGATTCCGTTTTCTATAGCTTGTTGGGAAATCACTCCCACACTGATACGCGCTAAAGTAAGCGCTTTAAAAATTCGTCCGTCAATTCCGATTTCTCCAAGGAAATCTTCTCCTTCAAATTTAATGATTGATCTGTTCTTCAAAAATTTTATTTCGTTAGCATTTTTCATGAGTCTATAAAATATTTTTTATGATAGTATTTAATTGTTGGTATTCCATTAGGAAGGCATCATGCCCATGTATTGATTGGATCTCGTGATAAGAAACATTCTTATTTTTCTCTGTCAGTCTTTCAAAACACATTCGGATTTCAGAAGCAGGAAAGAATAAATCTGTATCAACGGAGATCATGTGCATTCGGGCCTGGATTTTCTCCAGCATAGCTTCTTCTGTATTGATATTCATTAATAGATGATTCATCAGCCTGTACGCTTTTAAACTAAATCTATCGTTTAAAGCATTTCCGTGATAAACCAGCCAGTCTTCCGATTCTAAGCGTTGTTTATCCTTATTGTATTTATTTTGAAATCTGTCATTGAGTGATTGTGGAGTCCGATAGCACAACATGGCATGGATTCTGGCTTTTTGCAGAGGTTCATCTTTATCATTCAGTAAAAATTTCTGAACAAGGCATTGTGCATGAAGCCAGTCATGAGTTTTAAAATCACAGGCGATAGGGATAAATACTTCTGCAAGATCAGGCTTCTTGGAAAGCATTTCCCAAGCAATCCCTCCTCCTAAGGAGCCTCCAATAATGGCATATAGGTTTTCGATATGTAAAATTTCCAGTCCTTTCAAAAAGATATTGGCAATATCTGCAGGAGTGAAATCTTCATAGTCTTCAATTAAAAAATTATCGTAGCCGTTTCCGGGAATATTAAAACACAGAACTGTGTACTTTTTTGTATCAACTACCTGACCGTCGCCAATTAATTGTTTCCACCAGCCTTTTTCTCCGGATACATTTGAGTTTCCGGTCAGCGCATGATTGATTAAAATAATAGGTGCAGTGAACAAGTCTTTCCCGAAAAGCTCATAGCTCAACGGGATATGGTATTCCTTTTTGGAATGGGTTTGATACGAAAGATTAATATAGTTTAGTTCTGTTTTCAATTCTATTATTTTTAATACAATTGAAAATGCCACAGGAAATGGCTGAAAAGAACTTCAGTAAGTTATCTGTCCAAAATAATTTTGGTAGAACGTAGCACCTTCTTTGCTTGCACAAAGGGTTGCTAAGGTTTCATAGGGTCTAATCCCTCAACCTTTCTTGATAACATTTTCAATATTTGAATGAACGAATGGTGCAAAGGTAGTTTTTTTCTTTTAATTTCAAAAAAAAATTAATTTAATATTTTAATATCCCCATAAATACAAGTGTTTCAAGCCTATATTAAGAATTATTCAGATGATAGGAATTGGAATTACTTTTCAAAAAAACTAACTTCGTATGGAAAATGATGATATATGACCTCCGAAAAAGAAAGATTACAAGATTCCAAATGGAAAAACTGGGGACCTTACGTTAGCAACCGGCAATGGGGAAATGTACGTGAAGATTACAGCTCAAATGGAAATGCCTGGAACTTTACCAATCATAACAATGCGGAGAGCTATGCTTACCGTTGGGGAGAAGAAGGTATTGCCGGTATTTCCGATGTTAAGCAGCTGTTCTGTTTTGCATTTTCATTTTGGAACAAGAAAGATAAAATTGTAAAAGAGCGATTCTTTGGACTGAGCAATCCCCAGGGAAACCATGGTGAAGACATCAAAGAAATATTTTATTATCTGGATAATACTCCTACTCATAGCTATATGAAAATGGTTTACAAATATCCGATCAATGCATTTCCTTATGATGATCTTGTCACAGAAAACGGCAGACGCAGCAAAAAGGAACCGGAATATGAAATTTTTGATACCGGAATCTTCAACAACGATGAATATTTTGATATTTTCATTGAATACTGTAAGGCTGACCATAATGACATCTTGGCAAGGGTTACGGTATGTAACCGAAGTCAGCACGCTGCCCCTATTGTAGTAGCACCAACAGCTTGGTTTAGAAATAATTGGAAATGGGGATACAATACTTATAGAGGTGAAATGCATACTTCTCATGATGGAAGTATTAGTATTGGTCATGACAGTATTTCAATTAAAAAGCTATACTCCAGAAACGGAAATGCACAAAGTGTATTTTGTGATAATGAAACCAATACTTCTAAGCTTTATGGAGCTCCCAAAACTGAAAATACTTATTTCAAAGATGGTATTAATGATTTCATTATTCACCAGGGAGACACTGTAAATCCTGAGAGGAGAGGAACAAAAGCTTCTTTTCTGATTGACGAATTTATTGAATCCGGAGAATGTAAGATTTTTGAATTCAGATTATGTCCTGATGAAACTGATGAGCCTTTTCAAAGTTTCGATGAGATCTTCAATATCCGAAAAACTGAAGCTGAAGAATTTTACCACGAAATTCAAAATGACACCACGGATGAAGATGAAAGAAATGTCCAAAGACAGGCCTTTGCCGGACTTCTCTGGAATAAACAGTTTTATCATTACAATATTGGAAAATGGCTGAAAGGTGATCCTAATTTTGAAGCCCCCAGAAACTTTAATGAATATGTAAGAAATACAGAATGGAATCATCTTCACAATAAGGACATTATTTCCATGCCAGATAAGTGGGAGTATCCGTGGTATGCTACCTGGGATCTGGCATTTCACTGCGTACCCTTGTCTATGATAGATGCAGAATTTGCCAAGGGCCAGCTTTTGCTATTGACCAAGGAATGGTATATGCATCCTAACGGACAGCTTCCTGCCTATGAATGGAATATGAGTGATGTAAATCCACCTGTACATGCATGGTCCTGCTTCAGGGTTTTTAAAATTGATGAAAAAAATAACGGAAAACCGGATCTTTTATTTCTGGAAAAGGTATTCCAGAAGCTTCTCCTGAACTTTACCTGGTGGGTGAACAGAAAGGATAAAAACGGAAAGAATATCTTCGGAGGCGGTTTCCTCGGGCTTGATAATATTGGTGCTTTTGACCGGAATATGGATTTAAAAGACGGGCAACATCTTGAACAAGCCGACGGAACGAGCTGGATGGCTATGTACGCACTAAATATGATGCGTATTGCCATGGAGCTGGCCCAATATTACCAGGTATATGAGGATATGGCTATCAAGTTTTTTGAACATTATCTTTATATTGCAGAAGCGATGGAAAACCTAGGTGAAGGTACCAAAGGCCTGTGGAATGAGGAAGACGGTTTTTTCTATGATGTTCTTCAGCTTGGAAACGGAGACAGTGTATCTTTAAGATTAAGAAGTATTGTAGGATTAATACCTCTTTTTGCTGTAGAAATTGTAGACCACAGATTGCTGGAAAAGATGCCGAATTTCAGAAGCAGAATGGAATGGATACTAAAAAACAAACCTGAACTCACTAAACTTGTCTCTCATTGGGATGAGGAAGGCCATGGAAGAAAGCACTTAATGAGCATCCTCCGTAAAAACAGACTGACAAAAGTTTTAACGAGAATGCTGGATGAAAAAGAATTTTTGAGTTCTTATGGGATCCGTGCCATGTCTAAAGTATATGAAGAGAATCCATTTGTATTCTCTGTTCACGGAAGGGAAAATATGGTTTATTATACTCCTGCAGAAAGTGACAGCAGAATGTTTGGAGGAAACAGCAACTGGCGTGGCCCTATCTGGTTTCCTATCAATTTTCTGATTGTAGAAAGCTTACAGCGTTTCCATTACTATTATGGAAACAGTCTTAAAGTAGAGTTTCCAACAGGAAGCGGAGATAAGAAGAATCTTGATGAAGTGGCTCAAAATATCAGCAAGAGACTTTGCTCCATCTTTTTAAAGGATGAACATGGCCAACGCGCTTTCAACGGTGGAAATCCTAAGTTTAATTATGATGAACACTTTAGAGATTATATCACTTTCTTTGAATATTTCCATGGAGACAATGGCCGTGGTGTAGGAGCTTCTCATCAGACAGGATGGACAGCTACTGTAGCCAAACTTATTAAACCCAGACTTACATTTTAAAGAAAACGCTATACTGCATAAAAAAACCGGATGTTTCATCCGGTTTTTCTTATTTTTAAAGAAAATAGAATTAAATTTTATCTCCATTAACAAAAACTTCGTATCCGATTTCTACATTCGGCTCTAAAGTTTTTGATACGGAACAGTATTTTTCAAAAGATAATTCTGCCGCTTTTAATGCTTTCTTAGGATCAATTTCTCCTTCCAAAAGGAATTTTACTTTAATAGATTTAAAAGGTTTTGCATCATCTACCTGCACTCTCTCCCCTTCCACTTCTGCCTGAAAACTTTTAATATCCTGACGCTGCTTCTTCAATATAGAAACCACATCTATTCCACTGCAGCCAGCTACAGCCATCAGTACACTTTCCATTGGTGATACTCCCTTAGCTCCCGGCTGGGAAGTATTGTCCAGAAGGATAGAGTTTCCTTGGGAGTTTGTACATTCAAATAAAAAGTCGTCGTTTATTCTGTTGAGTGTTATTTTCATTGTACGGATTTATATTTCAGGTTTTTTAATATTCTTATTCAAATATAAAAAACTTTAAGGATTAAACCTTAGGCTAAGACATGATATCAACCATAGCCTGAAAAAGATTATCCGGATTTTCTGCAATCCGGTTACACATATACAAATACCATTCATCACCATATACAATATACTGTCTGCATGAGTAGCCTTCTTTATAGGTTTCATTCAGTAGATCTTCCTGTATTCCCAGTAACATTTCAAATTCATACTTAGATTTTGGAACGTCATATTGCTCAATAAGCTCTTTAACTCTATTTTGAATTTTATTATGGTGCGTAGCAATAGAACATCTTCTGTTTTTAAGGAAAAGAGTTTCAATATAATTAATGTATAGGTTGTCTAAATGTTTTCCTCTCTCTACAGCATGTCCTGGAGGAACAGCAAAAGCACCTTTTACAATTCTTATTTTCCCTTGTGTTTCATTCAATACTCGTTCAAGATCTTTTGGAGTACGGTTTAAATAAGCCTGAAGGGTAATTCCCACATTTGAAAAATCAGGTGATATTTTACAATAGGTATTAATAATATCATCAGTTCTATCAACTCCTTCTGCGCTAATCACTATTTCAATATCTTTTTTATGAGCAGATTCCGCTAATAACACTAAATTATTATAAGCAAGATCCTTATCTATTGCAAGCCCAATATGTGATAAATCCAAAGAAACGATAGAATTAATCTTCTCTTCTTTCACCTTATTAATCAAATCAAGGAAATGTTGAGTTACCAATTCTGATTCTTCCACTGAACGGGTACTTTCCCCCATAAACTCTAGTGAAGTGGGAAGTCCTTTATCATTAATTCTTTTAGCAGTCGCTAAAGCTTCTTCCATCTTTTCACCTCCGATATATCTTTTAGCTGCTTTCAGTAGGAGTTTAAAGAGCTCAGGATTGTTAAGAATATATTCTTTTGCGCCTTCATTTAGTGCTGCTATTTTCAACAGCGCACCTGCTTTTTCTTTTAGTTCCATTTTATTTTTTTAATTTGTATTTAAATTATTTTTATAAAATTCCTCTCGCTTTTATCTCCAAATATTTATTGATAACATCAATATTCAAGTTTTCAGGAAGGGTATATACGGTATAAATTCCATATTTACGAAGCTCCTGAATAATTAGTTTCTTTTCAAATTCAAATTTTTCAGCGACGATCTCATCATATATTTCCTGCATATTTTCAGGATTTTTATTACTCAAAGTCTGTAGCTCTGCATTTTTAAAAAATACAACTACCAGCAAGTGATTTTTAGCAATTCCACGAAGATATTTCAGCTGACGGTTTAATCCGTCCAGCGTCTCAAAATTGGTAAAAAGTAAAATTAAGCTTCTTTGGTTGAGTGAGTATTTTACATCCTGATACAACCGGTTGAAATCACTTTCAAAAAAGTCTGTTTTAATATTGTACAGGGCTTCTGATATTTTTTTCAATTGTCCGGACTTATTATCTGCAGCAATTTTATTTTCTGCTTTTTTTGAAAAGGTCATCATTCCCGCCCGGTCTCCTTTTCTCAAAATAATATGAGACAATGCCATGGCAGCATTAATAGAATAGTCCAGCAGACTTAATCCATTGAAGGGCATTTTCATTGTTCTGCCTTTATCAATCAGTATAAAAATACGTTGCGATTTTTCATCCTGAAATTGGTTAACCATTAAGCGATTGGCTTTGGACGTTGCTTTCCAGTTGATGGTTCTGATATCATCTCCAGGAACATAATCCTTGATTTGTTCAAACTCCATAGTATGTCCCAACTTTCGGACTTTCTTAATTCCTCCCAGCATAAACTCGCTCTGCAAAGCCATCAGTTCATATTTTCTGAGATGGACAAAGGAAGGATAAGAAGGTAGCATTGCATCTTTCTGGAAATTAAATCTTTTGGAAACCAATCCCAACGGTGAGGAAGCATATACATTCAGACTTCCAAAATGGTATTCTCCTCTTTCTTTAGGTTCCAGCGTATACTGAAAGAAAGTATTTGTCCCGGAATGAATATGTTTTTCAATTAAAAAATCTCTTTTCTGAAACTGGAAAGGTATTTCATCAATAATTTTGGTGGTAATCTTAAAGCTGTAATTGTTTTTGATATCAATTTTCACAAAGTTTTCGTCGCCATTGGACAATTTCTCCGGTAATATTCTTTGAGCCTGTAATCCATTTTTCTGATTAAAGAGAAGTAGATAATCAATCATTACTGCAAGAAAACAAAGCAGTAATACCATGTGAGCAACCCACATCAATGCCGGGAAGAAAAATGCCAAAACATACAGAACACCCACTCCAATGAGCGTAAAGAAGAAACGTGTATTGATGTATAAGTTTTTCATTGTTTAGGTTATAAGGGATTAGGATTTAGAGATTAAAGACTAATTTTATAAGCTTCAATCCCTTCTTTCCCTATCTAGGAATTTCTATTCCCTCTAAAATTTGACGGATAATTTCATCTGCCGTAAGCCCTTCCATTTCTCTTTCCGGAGAAACGATTACTCTGTGTCGTAAAACAGCATAACTTGCTTCTTTAATATCTTCCGGAGTTACAAAATCTCTTCCTCTCAATGCCGCAAATGCTTTTGAGGCTGTAAGAAGTGCCAGAGAAGCTCTTGGAGACGCCCCCAGATATAAAAACTGGTTTTCTCTGGTATTGATGATAATTTTAGCAATATATTCCATCAACTGTGCTTCCACGATGATTTCTTTTACCAAATGCTGATAGCTTTTCAGCTGTCCTGCTGTAATTACGTGGTTTACACCTTCGGTTTTATCTTCTTTTTTACTTTCATGCTGATTCCTGATGATGGCAATTTCCTGCTCAAGATTAGGATATCCTACATTGATTTTGAATAGGAAACGGTCCAGCTGAGCTTCAGGAAGTCTGTATGTTCCCTCATGTTCTATTGGGTTTTGGGTAGCTACCACAAGGAATGGTTCATCCATTATATAGCGGGTACCATCCATTGTAATCTGTCTCTCTTCCATCACCTCAAAAAGAGCTGCCTGCGTTTTTGCCGGCGATCTGTTGATCTCATCAATTAATATGAAATTGGAGAAAATAGGTCCTTTTTTAAATTCAAATTCAGAATTTTTCACACTGAAAACCGAAGTTCCTAAAATATCGGAAGGCATAAGATCCGGTGTAAACTGAATTCTGCTGAAACCTACATCAATCGTTTTCGCCAGTAGCTTTGCCGTAATTGTTTTGGCAACTCCGGGAACACCTTCAATCAAAACATGACCGTTTGAGAGCAGAGCAGCCAAAAGATGTTCTATCATATTCTCCTGCCCTACAATTACTTTTCCAATTTCAGATTTTACTTTATCAAGGCTTGCGCGAAGCTCAATCATATCTATTCTGGACTGAAACTGGTCTTCGCTTTTATTAAGGTTTATAGCGCTTTGATTTTCTATGTTTTCGTTATCAAGGTTTTCCATAATTTTTATCTTTGGTTTTTTGACAGGCTTCGTTCTATCTTAAATTGTCCGCAAGGATTTTACTTTATTTCAGGATCTCATCAAGGAGTTTATTGATCCTTGCCAGGTCTTCTTTCATAACACTTGCATAAGGATCCTGTGCTTTTTTTATAAGTACTATTGCCTCATCTATCATCTCTATTGTTTTTCCGGTTTTCAATTGCAGTTTTTTAGCAAACTCCGAATCTAATTGCTGGGTATCAATCAGCAGATCCATTCTCACTTTATTTAAAAAGTACTGGGCTTTTTTGGCCATCATATCGTGAAAATCACCTTCCTGAAGATAAAGATTTCCTATGCTTTTTACAAAATCTAAGGAGGTATTTCTCAATGGCTCTATAACGGCTACCACTCTCTGCTTTCTTTTAGCATTAAAGAAAATAAACAGGGTAAGTCCACCCAGAAGAACCCACCAGGCATATTTCAAAGCAGGATTTGACAATACAAATCTCATAAAGAATCTTGATGCTTTCGTATTGCTGGGTACAAACCAAACCGTTTCTCTATCCTGAAGATAAGAAAAAACATCCTGTGTATATTTTACATTTCCGGGTTTCAGAAGATAGTAATTGGTGAGAAAAAGGGGCTCACAGTGAGCATAGATATTTCCTTTTCCAAATTTCACTTTAATAAAATTGGCCTGATCTGTATTTTTTCTTTCTACAGTCTTACCGAGTATTTCGATCTGGGGCTTAATAAATGAAAAACCTCTTCCAGACGGAAATTTATCCAGTTTAATAAAATCGTTCTGATATTTTTTATCGGTGAGCTTCAGTACATTCTCTTCTTCAAAAGAAATATCTGAGTCATAATAACCAATACTGTCTGATATTTCTTTGGGCATACTGCGCTCCATAATCAACATTGCATCAGAACCATTGGATACCTGATCCAGGATTTTCTTCCATGACTCTTTGTCGATCTTATTTTCGATGACAACAATGTTATGAATTCCTTTTTTATGCTGATTATAATACTCGTAAGGTGTCTGCTCAATTTTTTTGAGTTTATTTTTAAAGAGGTCCTTTGCTTCATGATTAAAAACAAACAGCCCAAAAGGAGATTTCTCATTAATATCGAAGTTTTTGCGCCAGTTTGTAGTTTCTTTTTTGTTAACTTCAAGCAACGCCAGAATAACCATCACAACGATGAAAATTACAGCATATATTTTGAAAGTTTTATTCATGGTTCATCTTTAATTATGGTTTAAACTCCTGATACTGATTTTTAAATTTTCTATAGCTCTGTTCTTCAATATTGAATTCTCCATACCATACATAATCGAAGATATGGGCAAGATTTGAAAATTCATTTTTCAGATGCGGAGCTTTTAACTCCATTGTATAATCTTTATTCGTTTTTTCAGGATTCCAATTGATCAGTTTTTTATCACTTAATTTTTTAAGAATAAATAAGAACTGATAACGCACCGCAGAACGGTAATCTCCTGCATGTTCAAACTTTGCAATGCTTTCAGGAAAATTAATCTCATGGATATTTTCATGAAGCTCTTCAACATTAATATTTATTTTTTTATTCTTTCTGCCAAAAATAAAGCTTCCGTCTTTTCCGAGCATATATCTGATGATAAAGTAGAGAAGAAACCCTACCAGGATAATGGCAAATAAACGGATGAGAACTGTTGTCAGTTCGGCAGATTTAGAAAGAGCTGTTTCTCCAAAAATACTCTGTAAAAGCTGTCCAACTTTTCTCATTAGCTTCTGCCAGAAAGATTCTCTTGGTTTCGTTACAGAATAGTCATATTCTTTACCTTTATATCTTGCAGGGATATTCTCTTTGAATTCCTTTGAATACACCCTATTTTCAGATACTGGATTTTTCATCAATACAGAATCTGCACGCAGCATATTGTGGTAATGACTTGTGCTCAAAGAATCTCCCAAATAATCATCCACGGGATGATTCTCCTGAGCATTAACCAATTCCAGGGACAGAAAAAACAGTATGAAAAACAGAAATTTATTCATGACTACCTATCGTGTCTATTTCTTCAAGTTCTACTTTTTGATGAAGATCTGTTCTGCTATCATAATACATCAATCCTCCATTGATATACATCAGATTGGAAAGAAAGAATGAGAGAAGCATTGAAATACCATAAAATACAAAAAAAGCGATACCTAACGCCCCGGTAAAAGGATTTTGTTCAAAGTTTGCATCCGGAGCAGTCGTAAGGATTGATCCGTAAAAAAATATCATCGGGATATAGGTAAAAAATGAAGCGACAATAGAAATAATAATAACCATCACAAACGCCGCTCCCCAATACTTCCAGTATGGAGATTTTTCACTTCCGTTCGGATAGGAAAACTGTGCCCTCATCGAGTAGCTCAAACTTTCAAAAAAACCTCTGGACGAATTAAAATAATCATACATCAGAAATGTAGTGACATTAAATATCGTGGGATACACAAGAAATATAAGAAAAAAACCAATTACAACGAATATCAGGAGATAGGAAAACCCAATCACAAACATAGCCAGCGGTGCTACAATAAAAATAATTCCAAGACAGAGCTTCGCTATTTTTCCAGCATTATTTTTAAAGTCACTCAGAATTTCATCTGTTTTTATATGTTCCGCCCCCTGTGCAATTCTCTTCATATAGAAAACAGGAAACAGATAATTGACGATGGCCAGAATCATAAAAAGTAAAAATGTAAGTAATCCCACAGCAATCAGCATTCCTCCATTTTCTGAAAAATATTGCTCAAAATAGTAGGTATCACCACCAAGATTGGATCCGAAAAGCTGGGAAAAAAGCTCTTTATATCCGAAAACCACCACAGTTACCATGAGAATTAACAATAAACCATTGATCAAAAGATAACTTTTGAAATAGCTTTTCCCATATAACTTGAAAAAATTGAAACTGTCACTTATAAAAGTTCCAAAATCTCTTTTTTTATAAAACTGTATCATTGATTTGGTTATTAATTTTTTTATTGACAATTGATGGATATACAAAATAGTAAAACCCAATAATTGCAAGTGAACTGAAAATAATGACTATGTTTAAAGCCAAAGGCATTTTCAAAGCATGTCTTGTCACATATCCTTCAATAATTCCTGCACAAACAGTGAATGGAATGGTACTCAAAAATATTTTAAATGAATCTTTAAATCCCCTCTTAAAAGAATTAAACCTTGAAAAAGTTCCGGGAAACAAAATAGAAGCGCCCAAAATCAATCCACACATGGCTTCTACCACCATAGCAAAAATTTCAAAGACTCCATGGAGCCATATTCCCCGTGCACTCTCTTTCAGTGCTCCATACTCGTAGAAAAAATACTGAAAGGAACCCAGCATGACACTGTTGGAAAGAAGGGCAAACAAGGTTCCCACTCCTCCTGCAATACCATACATGTATAATTTGGCACCTACCTGGATGTTATTAAAGATAATTCCTATAGTACTTCCCCATGTAGACCCGCTTTGATAGATTCCTACAGCATTATTGTTTTTTATATTTTCAATAGTTTCATTTACGTAGCTTTCTCCAAGAATAATATTTGCGAAATCTTTATCATAGATAGCAGAAAGCACACCTATCGAAGTAAACAGAATAAAAAAAAGAAAAGCATACATCAGGTATCTTCTATACTGATAAACCAATAATGGAACTTCTGTCCGGAAAAAGTAAATCAACCGGTTCTCTTCTACTCTTTTTGTTTTATAAATTTTCTGAAAAATCTGAGAAGACAAGTGGTTTAAATAAATGGTTGTATTGCTTTTGGGATAGTACGTCTGTGCAAAAGACAGGTCATTGATCAAATTAATATACAATGAAGACAGGTCATCAGGATTTTTTTTAATTTTTCCTTGAATAACCTGTTCTATTCCCAACCATTTTTCTTTATTTTGTTTAATGAAATAAACTTCTCTCATAATTGTAAAGGCTAAAATAATAAAAATTATGTCTCAAATTGCGATAAATACTTCACAAAATGTAAATATTAACTTCAATACGGCCAGTGTAGGAGAAAGAATGCTTGCATTTATTATTGACCTTTTGATAAGGGTTGCTTTTGTTGTTATCGTATTTTATACTTTTTTTAATATTTTGGATTTGGGATACCTATTGAGTGGCCTCGATCAATGGTCTGTAATGGCCGTTTATATTGTGCTTACATTTCCAACTTACATTTATCCTGTTGTGTTTGAGAGTTTAACGGAAGGTCAGACTCCGGGTAAAAAACTAATGAAAATAAGAGTGGTAAAGATTGATGGTTATCAGGCCAGCTTTGGAGATTATATGATCCGATGGGTTTTCAGGCTCGTTGATGTGTCTTTTGCAGGAGTAGTAGGTTTGGTTTCCATGATTATCACTAAAAACAATCAGCGCCTGGGAGATATCGCTTCCGGAACAGCAGTGATTTCTTTAAAAAACAATATTAATATCTCTCATACTATTCTCGAAAATATTCACGAGGATTACATTCCTTCTTTTCCTCAGGTTATTGCATTAAGTGATAACGATATGAGAATTATTAAAGACAATTATACCAAGGCATTGAAAATAGATGACCGTCAGATCATCACTAAGCTTTCCAATAAAATCAAAAGTATTTTAAAACTGGAAATAGATGCTACCCAAATGACGGAAAGACAATTTATTAATGTAATTATTAAAGATTACAACTACTACACCGGGAAAGATACTTAACAATACGGCAATCATTAATTTGCATCTTAAGGGAATGATCAATTTGGAAATATCCTGTAAAAATTCAGGACAGAGATTATTTTACGATTACCCATTACTTATCATCCATTACTCATACTCCCCAGTGGTGCAATTTTTGTATCTTTAGTCATAAAGCCTTACATCATGAATTTTGAAAACAATAAATCCGGAAACGGCGGAGTGCTTACTTTAAACAATGAAATAAAGGAAGTAGGAAGACTTACGTATACCATTTTCCCTGAAGATCATAAACTGATTATTTCTTTCGTATTGGTTCATCCTGAATTTGAAGGAAGAGGAATGGGGAAATATCTGGTAGAAGAAGCCATCAAGTTTGCCAGAGAAAATAGCTGGCAAGTATATCCCCACTGTTCGTATGCAAGATCAGTAATGATGAGAATGAATGATGTAGATGATATTCTATTAAAGAATTAAAACATCATTCAGCAGAATATCCTCAATATCGTTTGGGTAGTGTACTTCTAAATGATGGTCAGAAGCTACCCATTCCATAATTTCCTGTAGGTTTAAAACTTTAGAATTAGGAATTCCCATTTTATCTAAAGCACAGGCATTACATTCCTGCTCATATTGATTGTGAATAGGGATTACGAATAGTTTTTTATCCATAAAAAGGGCTTCAGCCGGAGTTTCAAAACCTGCATTGCATAGAATTCCCTCGCAGCCTTCAAAATATTTCAGATACTGGCTTTCGTCTATTGGAAATACTTCAACGTTTTTTACTTTAACCTGTACCTTGCTGTATTTTGAGAACACCTTCCACTCTACAGGAATTTTTCTGAGAACTTTAATAATATTTTCATCTGCAAAACTGGGAAGATAAACCAAATAATATCCCTGTTTGTAAGGATTCAGGTTTCTGATTTTCTTTCTGATAACCGGTTTCTTGATTTGAGGGTGATAGTTTTCAAAATGAAAACCTATCTTTCTTTCACTGGGAACATAATATTTCAGGATCATTTCTCCCAGAAAATCTTTCTTTTCAGGCTTTGGGGTTTCCGTAAAACTCATTGATGCCTGATGACTCAGCTCTATCATGGGCAACTTCTTTAATTTGGAAGCCCATCCCGTTAGAGGTTCATAGTCATTGATGATTAAATCATATTTAGAAAGCTCCAGTTCTTTTATTGTTTTGACTGCCTCCAGAAATTTATTCTCAGTAAACGTTTTGCGATAGGATAAACCACCTGTTTTGTTATAAAGCAAAGAAATACCTCTGTATTGGAAGTTGATGTCAAAATCAGCCTTTAATTGCGATTGGTGACCACTGATGAGTGTGTCTACCGAAGCATATTTTTTAAGAATAGGAATTATTTCCTGCGCCCTGGCCACATGACCATTTCCGGTTCCTTGAAATGCATACAAAACTTTCATTTAGGTGAAATTGGTTACGATTTTTAAAAGGTCAGAGTTATCCATCTCCTGAATTTCTTCAGCTTCATCATCTTTCAGCAGATGTTTATGCTCATCGTAATAAAAGATACTCCATTTTTTTTGATTATATTCCAATGCAGATAAATTTTCTATCCAATCACCGGAATTCAGATAGGTACAGGATCCTTTTTTAGTAACGACTTCACGAATCTGAGGCTGATGAATATGACCACAGACCACGTAGTCGTAATGATTATCTATAGCCAGTTCAGAAGCGGTAAGCTCGAAATCTCCGATATACTTTATCGCTTTTTTCACATTATTTTTGATTTTTTTTGAAAATGAATATTTTTCTTTACCCATTTTTTCTAAAAACCAATTGACAACGTTATTGATGATAATTAAAAGATCGTATCCTTTTCCTCCAAGCTTGGCAATCCATTTGGAATGTTGGACTGATGCATCGAAAACATCACCATGAAAGATCCAGGTTTTTTTTTGGTCAATTTCCAGGCAGATTTTATTGCAGACCTTAAGTTTTCCTAATTCAAAATCAGTAAACTTGCGGAACATTTCATCATGATTGCCTGTAATATAATAGACATCTGTGTCTTTGGTAGCAAATGAAAGGATTTTTCTGATCACTTTCAAATGAGGTTTAGGGAAGTAAGACTTTTTGAATTGCCAGATATCAATGATATCACCATTCAAAACTAGCGTTTCGGGTTGGATAGAATTGAGATATCTCAACAATTCCTTAGCCTTACATCCATAAGTTCCCAAATGAACATCCGATATAACTACTAATTCAACGTTTCTTTTCATAGTTTTATACAAAGAAACTAATTGAAAGTTAACTGTATATGAATGCTATATTATTTTTTATAAAGAGTTCATCAGCTCTTCGGTCATTTCCATATTATGGTAAATGTTCTGCACATCATCATCCTCTTCGAAACGGTCAAGCATCTTCATATTAGCTTTGAACTGCTCTTCGTTTACTTCTTTTGTATTGTTTGGAATTCTCTGAAGTTCTGCACTTTTAGCTTCAATTCCAAGTTCATCTAACTTGTGAGATAAAGAACCGAAATCTTCAAACGCTGTTGTAATCATTACTTCATCTTCATCTTTTTCTACATCTTCAGCTCCCCCATCGATCATTTCCATTTCGAAATCATCCCAGTCCATTTTCACTTGAGCCAGATCAAGGGTAAAGATTCCTTTTCTGTCGAAAATGAAAGCTAATTCACCATTCTTCCCAAGGTTTCCGTCAAACTTATTGAAAATAGCTCTTACATTAGCTACCGTTCTGGTTGTATTATTTGTAGTACATTCTACAAAGAAAGCAACCCCTCCTTGTCCGTAACCTTCGTAAGTGATCTCCTCGTAGTTTTCAGCATCAGCCCCACTTGCTTTTTTAATAGCTCTCTCTACATTATCTTTAGGCATATTAGCCCCTTTAGCATTCTGGATACATCTTCTTAAGGCCGGATTAGCCTCAGGGTCTGTTCCACCTGCTTTTACAGCCAGTGCAATATCTTTACCTATTTTGGAGAATGTTTTGGCCATCTTATCCCATCTGGCCATTTTAGAAGCTTTTCTATATTCAAATGCTCTTCCCATTTTAATTTTAAATTTTCAACAAAATTAACTAAAAGTCAACAAAAAAAAAATACCTCCAATCAAATTGGAGGTATTCATTATTTAGAAAAATTAATTATTTTTTCTTTTTAGCTGGAGCTTTTTTCTTAGCTGGAGCTTTTTTAGCTTTTTTCACTACAGTCTTCTTCTCTACAACTTCTAGGTCAGACTTCTTAAGAGCGTCCCAAGCAGCACCATTTACTGCCTCAACAACTACTTTTCTGTCAACCATTCTGTCAGCATCTGAAGCTTTAGCAGAAACTTTAGCATCTCTAGAACCAACACCAGTAGATTTCAACTGACTAGCGTTAACTCCTCTAGACTCAAGAGCACCCACTACAGAAGCAGCTCTTTCTCTTGAAAGTTTCAAGTTGTAAGCAGCAGCACCTTTAGCATCTGTGTGACCAGTTACTAAGAAAGTACCGTTAGAAGATTGCTTAATGATCTTAGCAGCGTCATCTAATTTACCATTAGATTCTGGTCTGATAGTAGCCTTGTTAAAGTTGAACAAGATTCCTTTAAGAGCACCAGTAGCTTCTTCACTGATTACTTTTTCTGGCTTAGGACATCCGTTGTATTCTGGAAGACCTGGAACAGTAGGACAAGCATCATCTTTATCTAAGATACCGTCACCGTCTGTATCTGGCCAAGGACAACCGTTGTTTTCAGCAGGACCTGCTACAGTAGGACAAGCGTCATCTTTGTCGATTACACCGTCACCGTCTGTATCTGGCCAAGGACAACCATTGTTTTCAACTGGACCAGCAACATCTGGACATTGATCGTCTTTATCTGGAACTCCGTCGCCGTCAGTATCAGGACATCCCTGGAATTCTGGTAAACCTGGAGTATCTGGACAAAGATCGTCTTTATCTAGGATACCATCCTTATCTCTATCTCTGTTTCCGAATCTAAATAAGATAGATGCAGAAGCTTGCCAGAAGTTAGCAACAGTAGATTTATCACCTGGAGTTGATACATAATCACCTTGGATACCAAGACCGAAGTTCTTAGTTACCCAGAAGTTAGCACCAGCACCTGTAGCTACAGTAAAGTGGTTAGCTTTACCATTCTCGTTTCCATCTTTTCCGTTTGAAACAGTTTCGATTGGGTTACCGTTATCATCTACGCTTACTCTTGGGAAAGAAAGTGCAGTATAATCATGTCTAAGGTAGTTAGCACCAACTCTTAAATATGGATCAAACCAAGATTCTTCGTTCCATAAAAGACCTGCAGCGTGAGCCTGGAAACCAAGACCTGTCATCAAGAAAAATTCTTTCCCCATGTTGAATCTTTTGTTTTCAACATTTCCAACAGAAGTTTGCCAGTCAATCACTAAACCTTTTCCAACGTTTCTAGCAACTGTTAACTTAGATAATGGAGGTGTAATAGAGAAGTTGTTCATATTGAACATACTCTTTGTCAAATTTTTAGCAGAGAACGTATTACCGAAGCTACTTCTTGCTGCTACATGGTTTTCTGCATGAGCACCAACTCCGATTAACCACGGATTGTTGGTCGTCTGCGCGAAAACAGTAGAGGCTACAGTAAGCGCCAATGCTGAAATTCCTAATTTTAGATTTTTCATAGAATTAAATGATTAAATAATTGATAATGCAAAATAAATATAATTTTTCTTTATATACAAAGTTTTTCAAATGATTTTTAACTTTTCTTTAATATTCTGTCCAGGTTCCGTTTATTTTCTCTATCTTTTATGGACTCTCTTTTATCAAAGAGTTTTTTCCCTCTACCTAACGCGATAAGCACCTTTGCTTTCCCCCTGTCAGTGATATATAATTTTAATGGAATAATTGTATTCCCTGCATCTTTTAACTTTTTTTCAAGTTTTTGCAATTCTTTTTTGTGCAAGAGCAATTTCCGTTCCCTTTTTGTTTTGTGGTTGTAAAAAGTTCCCAATTTATACTCATCAATCATCATATTAATGATGTATAACTCCCCATCAATAAACTGACAGAAGGATTCTGTTATAGATGCTTTTGAAGAACGTAAAGATTTTATTTCTGTACCCGTCAAAACCATTCCCGCTTCATATTCTTCGAGAATTTCATATTCAAAACGGGCTCTTCTATTTAATATGCTAACTGTTTTTTCAATCTTCATCATTTTAAAATTTCGTTAATGAAATATAGAAAAAATACGATACATTTAAAAACTTGACTATTATATTATTACAAAATACCCAAATTCTTTTCGTAATTTTGCGCCAAATTTACAAAACTATATGTTAACAGTATCTAACTTATCTTTACAATTCGGGAAAAGAGTTCTTTTTGACGAGGTAAATATTATGTTTACCAAAGGAAACTGCTACGGGATCATCGGAGCAAACGGTGCAGGAAAGTCTACATTCCTTAAAATATTAACAGGAAAGCAAGATCCAACAACAGGACATGTATCTCTGGAGCCGGGAAAAAGAATGTCAGTTTTAGAGCAGGATCACTTTGCTTATGATCAGTATACTGTTCTGGAAGCTGTTTTGAGAGGAAACAAAAAATTATTTGAGATAAAGGAGGAAATGGATGCGTTATACGCAAAAGAAGATTTCTCCGATGAAGACGGAATTAAGGCCGGGGAACTGGGCGTAATTTATGACGAAATGGGTGGATGGACTGCTGAATCTGATGCACAGACCATGCTTTCCAATGTAGGTGTTAAAGATGATATGCACTGGCAAATGATGAGTGAACTTGAGAACAAAGACAAAGTAAAGGTTCTTTTGGCTCAGGCTCTTTTTGGTAACCCAGATGTATTGATTCTGGATGAACCTACGAATGACCTTGATATTGATACCATTTCATGGTTAGAAGATTTCCTTGCTGATTACGAAAATACAGTAATTGTGGTTTCTCACGACCGTCACTTCCTGGATACGGTTTGTACGCACATTGGAGATTTAGATTATGCTAAACTTAACCTTTATACAGGTAACTACTCTTTCTGGTATCAGGCATCTCAGCTAGCTACAAGACAAAGAGCTCAGGCTAATAAAAAAGCAGAAGAGAAGAAAAAGGAACTTCAGGATTTCATTGCCCGATTCAGCTCAAACGTTGCTAAAGCTAAACAAGCTACAGCAAGAAAGAAAATGATCGATAAATTAAATATTGATGATATTAAGCCATCTTCAAGAAGATATCCTGCTATCATTTTCGAAATGGAAAGAGAAGCCGGAGATCAGATTTTAGATGTAAAAGGTCTTGAAAAAACAAAAGACGGCGAATTATTATTCTCCAACATTGACTTAAACCTTAAGAAAGGTGATAAAGTAGCGGTACTTTCAAAAAACTCTTTAGCAATAACTGAATTTTTTGAAATTTTAGCTGGTAATACTGAAGCTGACAAGGGAGCTGTGGCTTGGGGAGTTACTACCACTCAGTCTCATATGCCTTTAGACAACACCAATTTCTTTCAGGAAGATCTTAGTTTAGTTGACTGGTTAAGACAATTCACAAAGAATGATGAAGAGCGTCATGAAGAGTTCGTAAGAGGATTCTTAGGAAGAATGCTTTTCTCAGGTGATGAAGCGTTGAAATCTTGTAAGGTACTTTCAGGAGGGGAAAAAATGAGATGTATGTTCAGCAGAATGATGCTTCAGAAAGCAAATATTCTTTTATTGGACGAACCTACAAACCACTTAGACCTTGAAAGTATTACGACATTAAACAACTCCTTATCCAACTTTAAGGGAAATATCATGTTGTCTTCTCATGACCACGAGATGCTTTCAACAGTCTGTAACAGAATCATTGAGTTGACTCCTAAAGGAATTATCGACAGAGAAATGACTTATGACGAGTATCTTGGTGATAAAAAAGTAAAAGAATTAAGAGAACAAATGTATTCTTAATCTGAAACAACACTCGTGTTGATATAAAAATACCTCAAAGTAATTCTTTGAGGTATTTTTTTTAACAATAAATAAAATAATTATTTCGTCAGTTTTGTTGTTGGAATGGAAACCGTTCCCGGATCTTTCCATAATCCGTCTTTTTCTGCTTTTTTCTTAATGGCCTGTGCTCTTTTTTCGCTATCAGGATGAGAGTTGAACATTTTTTCAAAACCGGTTTGTGTACTTCCCTGTGAAAGCAATGCTAGCTTCTTAAAAGCTGTATATGCTCCTACAACATCATATTTATTGGTCTTCATGAAGTCATATGAATAGGTATCGGCTTCAGATTCCTGTTTCTTACTGTGAGAAGCATCTAAAAATGCATTAGCCATTTTTCCAACCTGGCTATCATTAAGAGTAGCAACTTGTGAAGATGCTGAAGACGCGGCATCCAATGCAGCTGCTTTCAGATAGGCAGATTTCATAGCATCTTTTGTATCCTGGTTTTTCACGTGACCGATTTCATGACCGATTACAGCTAATAATTCATTATCTGACATGATATCCATTAATGAAGAAAACACACGTACACTTCCGTCTGCACAAGCAAAAGCATTGATATCTTTCACTTTATACACCTTATAATTCAGATTCAGACCATCCTGAGATTTGTGCTTTCCAAATAATTTATTCAATCTTACAGTATATGGATCTTTCGGTCCTGCTACTTGATTATTTTTATCCATCCAATCTACAGATTCTTTGGATAATTTGATTGCATCTTCGTTGGTAAACGATAGAGCTTTTGCACCATTAGAAACTATTCCGGCTGCTTTTCCCAAGTTAATTTTCTGGGCATTGACAGAATACGCTGTTCCTAAAAACATTAAACATAAAGTAATTTTTTTCATAACTATTCAAAATTTGGACAGCAAATGTAGCCAATTTTTAACAACATTAATGTAAAAACTTCACTTCCCATCATTTCAGAATGCTATTTTTTTTCCTTATTTTTGTGAAATGAGTCAAAAATGGATTTATAAACCCGAACCCGATGAGGAAGTTGTGGACGGACTAAGTTCGTCACTTGGTTTTGGTACTTTTGAATCTAAGCTTCTTGTTCTAAGAGGAATTGACAATTATCAAAAGGCCAGAGAATTTTTCAAACCGAACCTTAACGATATACACAATCCTTTTTTAATGGCAGATATGCAAAAAGCTGTAGAGCGTATTGCAACCGCTATTGAGAATGGAGAAAAGATATTGGTATATGGAGACTACGATGTAGATGGAACTACAGCAGTAGCTCTGATGTATCTTTACCTCAGCAAAATTGTAGAGAAAAAATACCTGGATTATTATATTCCGGACAGAAATTCTGAAGGATATGGAATTTCTACGGAGGGAATAGACTTTGCCAAAGAGAATGGATTTTCATTGATTATTGCATTAGACTGCGGGATCAAGGCTATTGATATGATACAATATGCCAAAGATCTTGGTATTGATTTTATCATTTGTGACCATCACCTTCCCGGTGAAGAAATTCCCAATGCTGTAGCTGTTCTGGATCCTAAGAGAAATGACTGCAGGTATCCGTTCAAAGAACTTTCAGGATGTGGTGTAGGATTTAAGCTTTGCCAGGGGCTTAGCACCATTTATAAACTTCCGGAAGCAGAATTATTTGAACTTACTGACCTTCTTGCTATTTCCATTGCTGCCGACATAGTATCTATGACGGGAGAAAACAGAGTACTGGCTAAAATGGGACTAAAAATTCTCAGAAAAACCAGAAATTTAGGGTTAAGATTACTCATTCCTGAAGATAAACTTTCTCATTTTGAGATTTCAAATATTGTTTTTGAAATTGCTCCTAAAATTAATGCTGCAGGGAGAATATCCCATGGTAAAGCTGCAGTAGAGCTTATGGTTTCTGATAATCTGAAGCACGCCAATCAAATTGTCAGTGATATTATGGATCTGAACGATGAAAGGCGAGAACTGGATATGAACTCTACTCTTTCTGCTTTGAATCAAATCATTGAGTCTCAGCAAGAAACTAAACATACTACCATTGTTTACCATCCTGAATGGAATAAGGGAGTCATTGGTATTGTAGCTTCAAGGCTTATTGAAACCTACTATAAACCGACTTTGGTATTTACAAACGGAAACAATGGAGAAATGGTAGCTTCAGCAAGATCTGTTTCGGATTTTGATGTCCACGAAGCTCTTGATATGTGTTCTGAATATTTTCTGAAATTTGGTGGCCATCATGCGGCAGCCGGACTTTCTATGGAAAAAGATAAATTTGATGCTTTCAAGGAAAAATTTGAAAGAATTGTTTCTGAAAAGATACAGGAGCATCAAAAAGAGCCTTCCATTAGTATTGATTGTGAGATTAACATTAATGAAATCAACAGAGAGTTTATCAATTTCCACCGGAAACTGGCTCCTTTTGGACCTCATAATATGAAACCTATTTTCACCCTGACCAATCAGAAACTTGCCGGATATGTAAAGACTATGGGAAAAGATAACAATCACCTTAAGTTCTATATCAAGCAAGAGACCACAGGCCGAAATATTGAATGTGTAGGCTTCAAGTTGGGACCTTTTGCGGAAGATTTTAAACATAAAAATTTTGACCTTGCCTTCACGTTGGAAGAAAACCACTGGAAAGGCAATGTAACCCATTACCTGAATATAAAAGATGTAAAGTTTAGAGACTAATAAGTTGCAGGGATTAGATGATCAGGGAACAGAAAACCAAAATATAATAATTTCCTGCAAAACCTAAAAGAGTCTAAATACTATATTGATAATTCTATTACTATAACCTATTATCTGCGACCTGTTACTTTAAAAAATGAAAAAAATCGGTTTATTTTTCGGATCTTTTAATCCCATACATATCGGACATCTTATTCTGGCCAATTACATTTTGGAAAATTCTGATATGGATGAATTATGGTTTGTGGTAAGCCCCCAAAACCCTTTTAAAGACAAAAAATCTCTGCTGAACGATCATAACAGACTGGATATGGTACAGCTTGCGGTAAAAAACTACCCCAATATGAGAGCCTCTAATGTTGAGTTTTCTCTTCCCAAACCAAGCTATACCATTGATACCCTTACCTATCTTCATGAAAAGTATCCGGAGTATTCTTTCAGCCTTATTATGGGAGAGGATAATCTGGATAACCTTCACAAGTGGAAAAACTCTGATATCCTTATTAAAAACCATCATATTATTGTTTATCCAAGAGTTTTTGAAGGTGAAAAGAAAGATTCTGAGTATCTGCAACATGAAAATATTTCACTGATCAAAGCTCCGGTAATAGAACTTTCGGCGACAGAAATCCGAAATATGCTCAAAGACGGAAAAAATGTGAGACCTATGCTGCCTCCTGAAGTTTTTGAATATTTGGACGGAAGCAGTTTTTATAAGTAATTTTGCAATTCAGGAAATAGGTTTTAGGAATTAGAGCTCAGGCTTTCATCCATTACTTATCATTCATCACTCATATCTTAAGACATGGAATTTCTCGAAAAAATTTTCTCAAAATATCCTCAGGAAAAAGTAATCAGATGGTTTAAGCAGATCTGTCTGGCTGAAGCTATTTCATGGTTTTTTCTATTCACAGCAATGACTTGGATACGTATTGATCCCGAAGGTGTATTTCCAATTGTGTACATCAGTACTATCGGCAGTATTCACGGATTTTTCTTTACACTGTACCTGATATTTTTACCTGCCATAAGAAAAATATATGAATGGGATGATGAAGACAGTGTCTTCGCATTAATTGCCGCATTTTTTCCTTTTGCCACGATTTGGATAGACAAAAAGCTGGCCCGTTTCGACAGAGAATAAATTTATTTTTCATAAAATTTTACATTTTCCTGTAACAAAATCATTGTTATGGTTGTCTTATCATGTAGAAAGGCGAAGCAACAAAAAAAATAATTTAAATTTTATCAACTGACAATCAATTGTTTACAATTATTTAATATTATTTTTAAGTACTTTGTATTGCATGATACTGTTTTTATTATATATCTTTGCAATGTTAAATAATAACCCATACAAGCTATTACCAATTAAAAAATAATGATCATGAAAACTCAAATTCTAATTGCAGCCCTATTTTTCAGCGGATTCGTTAGTGCCCAGCAATCTAAGGATAGCCTGAAAGTAAAGAATATTGAAGCGGTCAATATCAAGAAGCAGGTTTTCAAAAAACAGGGAGACCGTCTTGTTTACGATGTAGCATCTTCCCCTATCGCTAAAGGAACCAATACATTCAATCTTTTGAAGCAAACTCCAATGATTTCCAGTATAGACGGAAAGACACTGAAGATCTTAGGAAAGTCTGATGCGATTATTTATATCAACAACAAAAAATCAAATATGGATTCCGAGGCATTGATTGAAATGCTGAAGTCTACTCCATCAGAAGATATTCAGAAAATTGAGGTGATTACTGTTCCGGGAAGTGAATTCCAGGTAGAATCTAAGGAAGGAGTGATCAATATTGTCATGAAAAAGAATAAAAATAATGGCTACAACGGAACCATGAAGATGAATAACGAACAGGGGTATTACAATAATCCATCAGCCGGTGCCTCTTTTAATTTCAGACAGGGTAAGTGGTCCGGAAACTCAAATTTCAGAATGGGAAGTTGGACAGAGAGACAAAAATATACCTTGTCTAACGGTGATCCTAGTTTTAGAAATGAGTCTTTCGGATACAATGATGATCCCAACAAAAACTTCGGTGGAGGATTCAATGTTGATTATGAGATCAATAAGAAACAAAGTATCGGGTTCTCTTACAATATGAGATATAATAAAAGTTTCCATTCTATTCTGGATATAACCAACTGGCAGGACGGGGCTTTAACCGACAGAACTGTAAATAATGAAGATGCACAGACCAGAAATCATACGTTTAATTTAAATTATGAAATAAAGACAGACTCTCTGGGCAGTAAGCTTACTTCTAATGTATCTTATCTTTGGTTCAACAGAGACAAAGCCAGCTTTAATGAAAGCTTCCCATTAGACAGTGATCCTGATAATAAATATTCAGCCCTGTATCAGTCTGTACCGCAAATCATCAACAACTATGCAGCCAATATAGATTATCTGAAAAAAACATCTAAAGGCGCAACCTGGTTGATGGGGATCAGCTACAATCACACAAATACGGATAATGATACCAGACAGGAAAGACTAAAAAATGATGATTTTGTAGTAGATCCCAAACAGACCAATCATTTCATTTATAAAGAGAATATTTTAGGAATTTATTTAAACTATGAAAGAAAGCTGACTGAAAAGTTATCCGGAAAAGTGGGGGCCCGTTACGAAATGACCAGAAGTACAGGAGATATCCTTGACAAAACAGGATTTGAAAGAAATTATAATAACCTGTTGCCTTATCTGAATTTAAATTATGCTATCAATTCGGACCATAATCTAAGCTATACTTTTTCCAGCAGAATCCGAAGACCGAGATTTTGGGAACTGAACCCTTCCAGAACATATTTCACTCCTACAAATTATACCCAGAACAATCCATTTATATTGGCTTCAAAGTTCTATAACCAGGAACTGAATTATATGTATAAGAATGCCTACTATGCTAATTTGAGTTTTAATATGGTAGAAGATGCTTCTGCTTCTGATCTGCTTCCGTTGCAGGGAACGGTCACCGCTCCTAAAAAAGATGAAAATGGTAACATCATATATGACAATAATGGTAATAAGATCATGGAAACCACAAAATTCCTGAGATATATAAGAACCAATTATGGAAGCAACAGGGAGCTTAGCTTAACCCTTGGTATGAACAAATCATGGTTCAAAGACATATGGACGACCAATTATTCTGTCAACTTAGGCTATGTTACTTATAAAGGTGCAGTACTGGAAGATCCTACATCGGCACCGACTCCTGAAGAAACAGAAGTCCTTGAACCTTACATTATTGATGTTAAAAACTACAATATGTCTGCTACCCTTAATAATACGGTTCGCCTTTCTTCCAAAAAAGACTGGTTCTTAGGTGTCAATTACTTTTTCGCAAGTAAAGTGGCAATGGAAGGTGGTGTGATTGGGGCAAGACAAAGTTTCGATATCAGTCTGAAGAAAATTATTGGTGACTGGACTGTTATAGCGGAAGTCAATGACCTTTTTAACCAAAGTTTTTATAGAGTTAACGGAATACAACCTAACGGAACATATAATAATATAACCAACTTCAACTATCCAAGACTACTGAGTATCGGGGTTACCTACAATTTCGGGAATCAGAAACTGAAAAAAGCAAGGGAAATGAAATCAGCGAACGATGCTGTAAAATCAAGAACATAAGCTTTTAACACGACCATACATCAATCACTCTTAAAGAAAACAAACATGAAACGCACTCTCTTATCCATCGCACTTATATTCGGAACTTTCGCCTTTGCTCAGGAAAAGAAAACCGACACGACAAAGACAAAAAGCATTGAAGGAGTTACCATAACAAAACAGGTTTTTAAAAAGCAAAGTGACCGTTTTGTATATGATGTTGCAGCTTCTCCTATTGCTAAGGGAAATACTACTTTTGATCTGTTGAAGCAGACTCCGCTTTTGTCTTCTACAGATGATAAGACACTGAAGATAGCCGGTAAAAACAATGCGCTTATCTACATCAACGGTAGAAAAACCAATATGGATTCTGAATCATTGGTCCAGTTTCTTAAAAACACTCCTGCCGAGAATATTCAGAAAATAGAGGTTATTACGGTTCCGGGAAGTGAGTATCAGGTAGAATCTTCGGATGGGATCATTAATATTGTTTTAAAGAAAAAGATGAGTGATGGTCTCAGCGGGAATATGAGATTTTCAAATACCCAAAGTAAATATAATGCAAGCCAGACCAGCTTTTCTGCCAATTACAGAAAGAATAAACTGGGCATCAGCGCCAACCTCAACGGCGGGGAAAATATCCAGGCTCAGACTTATACCTTAAGAAACGGAACTGTTGACACTTCCAATGAATCTACCGGAAATATCGATGATCCAAACAAAAACATAGGTGGTTATCTCAATATTGATTACCAGCTAACGGACAACAGTAATCTTGCTCTTTCATGGAATACCTGGGCCAATAAAAGCTATAACTCCACAGTAAGCTTGTTCAACACCATAACCAATGGAGGAAAAACAAAATATACCTGGTCAAAAAACAAAGAAGATGCGAGATCATACAACAACTCTTTAAATTTAAATTACGAGTTAAAAACCGATTCTCTGGGCAGTAAATTAAATGTAAATGCTGCTTACCTGAATTATAAAAGATTTCAGTTTACGGACAACAGAACGTATGCCTCTAGTATCAACGGAGAAATAGGAGATAAAACTACACAGGTATTTCAGGATCTCCCTCAGATCATTAATAATTTCTCAGGAATGGTAGATTATATCCAGAAGTTTAAAAACGATCTTACTATTTCAGTAGGGGGAAATTATAATAAAACCAAAACAGACAACGATTCTAAAAGCGATACTTACTCTTTTGATCCCGTAGGTTCAAAATCAGCGCCTAATCACTTTATTTATGATGAAAACATATATGGTGTTTATATTACTGCAGAAAAAAAATTCTCGGATAAGTTCTCAGGAAAAATAGGAACCCGATATGAAATCACCAATAGCCTGGGAACTTCAGATAATGCACCTACAGAAGATCTTAAAAGGATAAAAAGAAATTATAACAATATACTTCCCTATCTAAGTTTTAATTATGCTATTAATGACAAAAACAACCTCTCCTATTCCTTTTCAAGCAGAATGAGAAGACCTAGCTTCTGGGAAATAAATCCGGTAAGAAATATCCTGACAGATGATAATTACACGCAAAACAACCCTTTTGTAAAGGCATCTTCAACATATAATCAGGAACTCACCTATATGTATAAAAATTCCTACTTCCTGATTCTTAGTCATTCATTTTTTAAAGATGCGATCACCCAGGTTCCATTACAGGGGTATCCTGAATCACCTAATGGAAATCTTGGAGAAAACCCTGTATTAAGATATATCAGAACCAATTTTGGGGATAAACAGGAAATGTCTGCCATGGTAGGAATTCAGAAGTCATTTTTCAAACAATATTTGACGACCAACTTCAATATTGGAGTTCAGCATAATATTAACAACGGAAGTCTAGATACTGACCCTACAACCGGGGACCGATTCAAAAATAAGGAAGGAGACTATATCGTATATACCAATAAAACGAGCTCTACAAGTCTTTTGATTCAAACCAACAATACCATCCGTCTGGATAAAAAGAAAACCTGGTTTTTAGGTGTGAATTTCTTCTACGTAGATAAGCAGCAGATTGAACTTGGTATGTTAAAAAGTTTAATGAGCCTGGATCTCAGCATCAAGAAAACATGGAATGAATGGACGTTTGCAGTTAACGTAAATGATGTTTTAAGAACTAATATTGTTAAGATTGAAGACTTTCAGGCTAACGGAAATTACAACTACATTCATCAAAATCAGTACCCTAGAAGCCTAACTGTAAGTCTTACCTATAACTTCGGAAATCAAAAAGTGAAAAAGGTAAGAGACATTGAAGGTGCTTCCGACTCTATAAAAAGCAGGACAAGATAAAAAATTATCTTTCTTCATATTCAACTCAATTATTTTGTATCATAACCCGTTGATTGATCAGCGGGTTTTTTATCTTTAGCATATGAGAAAAAAGGTAATTTTCATTGTGGCAAGTCTCCATATATTATTTCTGCTCCTGAACTGCAAAGAAAAAAAGGTAAGTCTTGGCGGTGGTATCCATTTTGACAAAGAGGAAGATATCCATTATGGAAATGATCCTGAACAGATTATGGACCTCTATCTTCCGCATGAAAACCCTTCAAAGAAAAAAGCTGCTTTTATCATTATACATGGTGGAGGCTGGCGGAGCGGAGACAAATCTCAACTGACATTCTTTACCCTTTCCATGATGCAGAAATTTCCCGATCATATTTTTGCCAATATCAATTACAGACCAGCTTCTACCACCCAATATGCTATTCCTAATCAAATGGAGGATATTAAAAATGCAGCCGGATTCCTAAAAAAGAAATTACACTATGCTCCTCAACTTATCCTTTTGGGAAACAGTGCCGGCGGACATTTATCCATGATGTACGCCTATCATTTTGATCCTTTAAAAAATGTAAAATCGGTTATCAACATCGTAGGGCCTGCTGATCTTTCTGATGAAGGTTTTAAAACCTACGAAGAGTATTCATTTGTGGAAAAACATCTTATAGATCCTAAAATCCTTCCTGCAGGGATAGCTGCCAATATTTTTTCCAGCCCCGTACAATGGATTACTCCCAATATCCCTCCTACTCTTTCTTACTATGGAAAAACAGACCGTGTCATTCCTTTGAGCCAGAAAAGGATTTTAGATTCTGTTTTGAATAAAAATAATGTGATGAATGAATCTTATGAGTTCAATGGCGGGCACCTGGATTGGGACAAGGAACCTAACAGTGTTTTTCTCATGGAGAAAATTGAGAAATTTTTAAAGCGTGTTAACTAGGAATAAAGCTTATGGGAAATCCAGATGATTTAATTTTTCAGCTGTTATTTATTTTTCGGTGTTCTCCAGATAAAGCCATCCAGCAGATAATGGGTGAGCTGTGGTACTGCCAGCAACGGGATCAAAAATGGAAGAATAGTTTCTGATATTGTAAAGTTCAGGGAAAAGTGTTCTTTCCATACTAACGTTTCCCACAAAAACTCTTCAAAGAAAGCGAAAGCCAAAATTACTCCCACAAATAAAAAGATTCCTGTTACAGATTTAAAGATCAGCAATCTATTCAACTGCTCGTTATCTTTCTGTTTGATTTCACGGATATAGATCAATGCAATGTATGGGATTCCATGGGAGATAACATTTAGAAAAGTAAAAATAAGATCATCATTAAAATAGACGATCCCAAAATACCATGAAAGATAGGTTCCGGTAATAAGAGATATTTTAGGGATGTTCAGCTTTCTGGTTTTCACCGCATCAAAAACAGTCTTTGAAATCCATATGATCAGTATAACAACATATAAAACAGTTATAAAGCCTGTATAATCCGGAAGTTTTTTAAAACCAGAGAATTCATTACTGACAAACCAGGTGAAAGCACGTGGTGTTTTAAACCAAAACAGCATTGGATATATGGTGGCGGCATACACCGCAACCTCATCTATTCTTTTACTCCAATTATCCGGTTCAAAGCGGGCATAAATTCTCATAAAACCATACTGCTGGCGAATAAAGTGAAAAACAGCTACTAATGCTAACACCGACCAAAACGTCAGATTGCCAAACTGAAATAAAGCAATCCCCAACAACCAGCTTAGTATCGGAATCCCCCAATACAGCAGTTTCCTTTTTTGAACCTGGCCTTTTACCAGATATGTTTTGAATAAGGTGGAATAAACATGGGCAACATCCACAAAAACAATAAGGAAGAGCCAGGTATAGAAAGAATAGCTACTTTCCAGTTCCTGAATCTGCTTTTGAAAAAGAAAGATAATCAGCAGAATAAGGAATGGTGGGGATAAAATAAGCCACCAGTCTGTCTTTGCATTGTGTATCCAGGGCTGTTTCATGTGGATATTAATTTGTTTTTAATAGTCATTTACCATCTCAGTATTGTCATTTGTCCTGAAATTCTATCAGTCAAAAGTGATTTCAAATCATTTGCTCTGCAGTTCTTCTTCCCTGATAAAAAGCTTCTTCAAAAATAGATATTCCCGAAAGATCGGAATGGGCAAAGAAAACTTTACCATCTATAGGCTCTTTCGCTGTTTGGGCAGCCTCACCAAAAATCTGATCGGGAACAGGAGCAATCATAGCATGTCCTATTTTATGAAACTGCATTTCCAGAATAAAGTCTTCTATCAGCGGATGGGCTTTCTTTAAATCTTCCAGTACAGAAGCTTTAAGCTCATCTTCTTTCATTCTGTATAGTTTCTTCCTGGCTTTTCTGCAGTCATTGGTAGAGAAGCTTTTGTAATAGGTGATCACTTTTTCACCCATAATTTGATTAACATTCTGATGCTGATCATAAATATAACCCAGCCCATCTGATCCATAAATCACATTATCCCAGGCCAGTTCTTCATCCCCTCCAAATTCATTTCTCAATATAATCGTAGTAAGTAACCAGGGAACATAGTTAAATGATGATGCTTTTTTATGATTGAAAATTCTTTCATTTACAAATTGAGGGACTGTACATAAAACCTTTTCAGCAATGATCTTTTTGGTTTTCTTCTCCACATTATCAAAGCTCAGCACCTCAACGGTTTCGCCTATTTTAATATCAAAAACTAAATTTTTCGGTAATAATTTTCCTTTGGTATATTTGGAAAAATGCTGTACCAGCCTGGCATTTCCCTCCGGCCAGGTGAAGACCTGATCTTTATATCTTTTGCTCCAGTTATTTTTTCTGCCTGCAAAATAATGAATTCCCGCCCACGCAGAAACAAATTCAATCCCTAAGCCGTAGTCATCTTTGCATGAATAGTCCAGTAACCATACAAGTTCTTCCGACTGAAAATGACGTTCCTTCAACCAGTCTTTAAACAGCATTTTTTCCAGCCTTAACACCTCATCTTCCCTGCTTGAATCATGAACAGGAATGGCAAACCAATACTTTCCAAGAGCATCTTTCTTCAAACGGAATGAATCCATCATTTTGAAAAAACGGTCAAGTTCTTTCTGGGTATCTGCTGAAATTCCTTTTTGCGGGACAATATCATTCTGCCATGAGTTTTTGAAAAACAATCTCTCCTGTTGTGGAAAAGTCATCTGGTATTCATCAAGGACAGGCTCGCCGTGCTCATCTGTGCCCAGATATATCTTACATTCCTCAAGGAAATCAATGATTTCAATATTTTCTTTGTTGGGCAAGGGTAGATAATGGGCTCCTAAAGGGAATTTGGAGAATCTATTCTGCCCGTTGGAAGAATTACCCCCTGCGTGATTTTCCATTTCTAAAACGAGATAATCGTTCTCATTATTCTGGCTGAAAAACCTGCAGGCTGAAAGTCCGGAGATTCCACCACCTACAATAAGGTATTTTGTGTGGATAACTTCGGAAAACTGTGGAAAATCTTTTGCCCATAATTTATGTCCCAAAATATGATTGGTCCCGGTAATACGAAGCAAAACCCCCTTTACCTTCTTACTACAATACTGCAGAAAAGGAAGCATTAAACTGCCCAGCAATACTGTTGTAAGAAATTCCTTCCTACTGAACCTTCCCCCACTCTTCATCGAAATAACGAACTAAAATCTGGTTATCCAGACGGTTAACTTCTACCTCTTTCACCTTCATATCCTTATTAAAGTAGGATAACTGTGAAAAATTATAGTCATAATATTTTAAATTGGGAAGCTTTCTGTAGATCCTGTTATGTACCGGTTCATAGGAAGCCATTGAAAATCCCCATTCCCCGAATGAAGGAACATAGGTATGGTAAGCAGCAGTGAAAGGGAATATCTGATTCATTGTTTTCTCTATACACCAGAAAGATTTGGGAGCAAAATAGGGTGATGTTGTCTGCACTACAATTTTAGTCTCCGGTTTTGTCAGTCTTTCAAGTTCTTTATAAAACTGTAAGGAATAGAGTTTTCCCAGGCTATAATTAGATGGATCAGGAAAATCAATGATCACAACGTCAAACTTCTTTTTGCTGTCTTTTACCCATATGTAAGCATCTTTATTAATCACTTCTACCTTAGGATTGGATAAGGAGCTTTGATTGAGCCTGCGCATAGTTTCATTGGTTTTGAAGAAATGAGTCATCTCCCCATCAAGATCTACAAGACTAATTTTTTTTACTTCTTTATATTTCAGTATTTCACGGACGGCAAAGCCATCGCCTCCTCCCAGCACCAGGATGTTATCAATATTTTTCGCCATAGACATCGCAGGATGTACCAGTGCTTCATGATAGCGGTACTCATCTGTGGAAGAAAACTGTAAGTTATTATTTAAATATAACCGAAACTGTGGTTATTTCTGG
>Ga0207709_10000356_pt1 | contig 46632 bp, 50 predicted proteins | sample KBSM34metaG_FD_184397 | JGI IMG/M metagenome (GOLD analysis project Ga0207709, IMG submission 184397) | Miscanthus rhizosphere microbial communities from Kellogg Biological Station, Michigan, USA - KBS M3-4 metaG (SPAdes) (version 2) | ecosystem: Host-associated > Plants > Roots > Rhizosphere >...
GTCAGCGGCAGCGAACAGCGCTCGACGATCTTCGGTGCGCCGTCCCTGGCGCAGTGCTCCATCAGCACGATCACCCGGCCGGCACCGTGCACGAGGTCCATCGCCCCGCCCGGCCCCTTCACCATCTTGCCGGGGATCATCCAGTTCGCCAGGTCACCGGTCGCCGAGACCTGCATGCCGCCGAGGATCGCCGCGTCGATCTTGCCGCCGCGGATCATCCCGAAGCTGAGAGCGGAGTCGAAGAACGACGCGCCCGGCAGTACCGTCACCGTCTCCTTGCCCGCGTTGATCAGGTCCGGATCCATCTCGGGCTCAGTCGGATACGGGCCGACGCCGAGGATCCCGTTCTCCGACTGCAGCACCACCGAGCAGTCCGGGGGCACGAAGTTCGGCACCAGGGTGGGCAGTCCGATCCCCAGGTTCACGTACCAGCCGTCCCGGAGTTCCTGCGCGGCCCGCGCCGCCATCTCCTCGCGGGTGCGGGCGCCCGCCATGGTGTTGCCGCCGGCCATGCTCATCGCTCGCTCTCGGTAGTCGTTCTGACGGTGCGCTTTTCGATCCGCTTGGTGATGCCGTGGCCGACCTCGAGAACGCGGTGCACGTACACCCCGGGCAGATGCACGGCGTCGGGATCGAGTTCGCCCGGCTCCACCAGTTCCTCGACCTGGGCGACGGTGATCCGGCCTGCCATGGCCGCCAGCGGCGAGAAGTTGCGGGCCGACAGATCGAACACCAGATTGCCGTGACGGTCGCCCCGCGCGGCGTGGACGAGGGCGAAGTCGGTGCTGATCGCCTCCTCGAGCACGTAGTCGCGGCCGCCGAAGGACTGCACCGGCTTGGCGGGCGAGGCCACCGCGACGCCGCCCGCGCCGTCGTACCGTCGCGGCAGTCCGCCCTCGGCGACCTGGGTGCCGACCCCGCTCTGGGTGTAGAACGCGGCGATGCCCGAGCCGCCGGCCCGGAGCTTCTCCGCCAACGTGCCCTGCGGGGTCAGCTCCAGTTCCAGTTCGCCGGAGAGGAACTGACGCTCGAACTCCTTGTTCTCCCCGACATAGGAGGAGACCATCTTCCGGATCCGGCCCGCGCCGAGGAGCAATCCCAGACCCCAGTCGTCGACGCCACAGTTGTTGCTGACGACCTCGAGATCCGATGCGCCGCCGTCGAGTACCGCCTGGATGAGCGTCGAGGGGATGCCGCAGAGCCCGAACCCGCCCACCGCAAGGCTGGAGCCGTCGGTGATGTCCGCGACGGCCTCGGCGGCCGAGCGTACGGTCTTGTCCATCATCGCGCGCTCCACCCGCCGTCCATCGTGTACGAGGCGCCCGTCGCCATGCCGGCCTCGTCGCCCGCCAGCCACGCCACCAGCGAGGCGACCTCGGCGGGTTCGACCAGCCTCTTGATCGCGCTCTCGGTGAGCATCACCCGTGCGAGCACTTCCTCCTCCGGGATGCCGTGCACGGCGGCCTGGTCGGCGATCTGCTTCTCCACCAGGGGGGTTCGCACGTATCCCGGGTTCACGCAGTTGCTGGTCACCCCGTGTCGGCCACCCTCGAGCGCGGTCACCTTGGACAGTCCCTCGAGGCCGTGTTTCGCGGTGACATACGCGGACTTGAACTCGGAGGCGCGCAGCCCGTGCACCGAGGAGACGTTGATGATCCGACCGAATCCGTTGGCATACATGTGTGGAAGGGCCGCCCGGATCAGCAGGAACGGTGCCTCCACCATCAGCGTCAACAGCCTGCGGAATTCCGCGGGCGGGAAATCCTCGATGGGGCTGATGCTCTGCACGCCCGCGTTGTTCACCAGGATGTCCGTTTCGAGCGTGAGCCCGGCGAGCGCCTCGGTGTCGAGCAGGTCGACGGCCCAGGCCCGGCCGTCGAGTTCGTCCGCGAGCGTCTTGGCCGCGATGTCGTCGACATCGGCGATCACGACCCGGGCGCCCCTGGCCGCGAGTGCCCTGGCTGTGGCCGCGCCGATCCCGCTCGCGCCGCCGGTGATCAGGGCCGAGCGCCCGGCGAGGCTCTGCGCGGTCATCGGGCCACCGCCGCGCTCTGGCCGGCGACGAGCGGTGCGTCCGCCGCGTTCTCCTCGGCGAGGGTCCTCGCGTCCGCGGCGTCGACGGACTCGAGCGAGATGCCCTTGGTCTCACGGGCGAAGGCGACCGCGATGATGGTCACGACCGAGGCGCCGAGCAGGTAGAAGGCGATCGGCACGGACGAGTCGAAGCGGCTGAGCAGGCTGGCCGCGATGATCGGCGCGAGCGAGCCCGCCACGATGGAGGTGACCTGGTAGCCGAGCGAGACACCGGAGTAGCGCATCCGGGTGGGGAACATCTCCGCCATGATCGCCGGCTGGCCGGCATACATGAAGGCGTGGATGATCAGCCCGATCACGATGGCAGCCAAGACGACCGTGTTGTGCGCGCTGTCCATCATCGGGAAGGCGAAGAAGCCCCAGGTGCCCGCCAGGACGGCGCCGATCAGGTAGGTGGGGCGGCGGCCGAGGGTGTCGGACAGCCGGCCGCACAGCGGAACCGCGACGAAGTGCACGCCGTGCGCGATGAGCATCATCCACAGGATCTTGCTGGTGTCAGCGTGCACGACCACCTTGAGATAGGTGATCGAGAAGGTCACAACCAGGTAGTACATGATGTTCTCCGCGAACCGCAGGCCCATCGCGGTGAGCACGCCGCGCGGGTAGCGGCGCAGCACCTCGAACACGCCGTACGAGGCGGCCTTGTTCTTCTCGACCAGCTTCTGTGCCTCGAGGAAGATCGGTGCGTCGCTGACCTTGGTGCGAATGTAATAGCCCACCAACACGATCAGGGCGGACAGCCAGAACGCCACGCGCCAGCCCCAGCTGAGGAAGGCCGCGTCGGAGAGCGTGCTCGTCAGGACCAGGAGCACGATGGTGGCGAGCAGGTTGCCTGCCGGGACGCCCGCCTGCGGCCAGCTGGCCCAGAACCCGCGACTGCGGTTGGGGCTGTGCTCGGCGACGAGCAGCACCGCCCCGCCCCATTCGCCGCCGACGGCGAAGCCCTGAATGAAGCGCAGCGCCACCAGGATCGCGGGCGCCCAGTAGCCGATCTGCCCGAAGGTGGGGATGCAGCCCATGAGGAAGGTGGCCGCGCCGACGAGCAGCAGGCTGAACTGCAGCAGCTTCTTGCGTCCGAACTTGTCGCCGAAGTGTCCGAAGACGATGCCGCCGATGGGCCGGGCCGCGAAGCCGACCGCGTAGGTGACGAACGCGGCGATGATCGCGTCGAGCTCGTTACCGCCCGCGGGGAAGAAGACCTTGGAGAAGACCAACGTGGCGGCGGTGCCGTAGAGGAAGAACTCGTACCACTCCACGACGGTGCCCGCCATCGACGCACCGACGACCTTTTTCAGCCCGGACGGTGCGGTGTCCGGGGCCGGGGCCGGGTCGGAGCCGCCCGCCCGTGACAGTTGTTCGGTACTCATCGCTGACTCCTCATGTGCTCGGCCCGACAATCGATTCGCCCTGTGATGCAGTCCACATTCGGCGTCCTGCGATGAGTATTGGTGCACGCGATGCGGCCCACAATGAGGAAAATCGCACTCTGGATCTGCAAGAATGCAGATGTGGTGGATTTCGTGGAGCGGCATTCTCTGGGTCGTCCGAGCGCCGACGACCTCCTGGTGCTGCTCGCCGTCGGCCGGACCGGGCGCTTCACCTCGGCTGCAGAGGATCTCGGTGTCAACCACACGACCATCTCCCGCCGCATCGCGGCGCTGGAGAAGAGCCTGGGCGGACGGCTGCTGGTGCGGGCGGCGGGTGGCTGGGAGCTGACGGACCTCGGCAGGCAGGCGCTGGCCGCCGCGGAGAGCGTCGAGACGGTCGTCGACGCGCTCGCCTCCGATTCCTCCGGGCAGGGCAGGCTCAAAGGGGTCGTGAGGGTGTCCGCGACGGACGGGTTCAGCGCGTACATCGCCGCCCCCGCCGCCGCGCGGGTGCGCAGGCGCCACCCGGACCTCGCGGTGGAGATCGTGGCGACCACCCGCCGGGCGTCCAGGCAGCGGTCCGGCATGGACGTGGAGATCGTGGTCGGACGGCCGCAGGTGCACCGGGCCGAGGCCCTGCCGCTGGCGGACTACGTGCTGGGGCTGTACGCCTCCCGGGACTATCTGCGCGAGCGGGGCACCCCGCACGCGATCGCGGAACTGGCCGATCACTCTCTGGTGTACTTCGTCGATTCGATGCTGCAGGTGGACGACCTGGATGTCGCGCGGAGCATCGCTCCCGAGATGCGGGAGTCGGTGAGCTCCACGAACGTCTTCGTGCACGTGGAGGCAACCAGGGCCGCGGCGGGGATCGGGCTGCTGCCCTGCTTCATGGCCGACCGTCACCCGGACCTGGTGCGGCTGCTGCCGGAGTTGGTCTCGACGAAACTGACCTATTGGCTGGTGGCCCGGTCGGAGGCGCTGCGCAGGCGGGAGGTGGCGGCCGTGGTCGAGGAGATCAGGGACACCGCCGAGCGGGAGCGTGACCGGCTGCTCGGGACGTTTCGGTAGCGCCGATGAGTTTCGGTCCGTCCGGGAGTCAGAACCTATGACACCCGCGACACCGAGCACACAGGAGTACGACGATGAAACTGACTGTCACCACCTTCGTCACCCTCGACGGCGTCTACCAGGCACCGGGCGGTCCCGAGGAGGACCCCAGCGACGGGTTCGTCCACGGCGGATGGTCGGCGCCGTACGGAGACGAGGACTTCGGGGGGTTCATGTTCGAGGTGTTCGACCAGGCGGACGCGTTTCTGCTCGGCAGGAAGACATACGAGATCTTCGCGTCGTACTGGCCGAACCACGACGACCCGGCCGACCCGATCGCCGGCCGGCTCAACCGGCTGCCGAAGCACGTCGCCTCGACCACCCTCGCCGCGGCCGACTGGCAGAACAGTCGCTTGATCACCGGCGACACGCGCCGGGCAGTCGCGGACCTCAAGGCGCAGGACGGGCGTGAGCTCCAGGTCCACGGCAGCGGGGCACTCGTGCAGTGGCTGCTGCGGGAGGGCCTGGTCGACACGCTGCACCTGCTGTCCTTCCCGGTCCTGCTCGGCACCGGAAAGCGGCTGTTCCCGACCGACTCGCTGCCGACCGCCTTCGCGTTGGCGCAGTCGCGGGTTACGGGTAGGGGTGTGGTCATCAGCTCCTACGAGCGTTCGGGCGAGCCCGAGTACGGCGACCTCGGCGAGGAGTAGCGGGCCTAGGCGGGGTTCCGAAGCTCCGCGAGCGCCGCGCGGTACCGGCGTTGCTTGATCGTGCCCAGGGTCTCGCCGGCCTTGGGTGCGAGGGCCCTGGCGCGGTCCATCGCGGCGGGCAGGACGGACTGCTCGTCGACCGCTTCGTCGACGATGCCCTCGGCGGTGGACTCGGCCCCGCCGTAGCGCCTGCCGGTCGTCATGGCGTCGTGCGCGGCGCGGACGGGGAGCTTGGCGGCGATCAGGTCGGACATCCCCACCGAGAAGGGGATCTGGATGTCGACCTCGGGGAAGCAGAAGAACCCGCGGTCGGCGCGCATGACCCGCTGGTCATGGGCGAGCGCCAGCATGGCGCCCGCGCCGAAGGCATGTCCCTGCAGCGCCGCGACCGTCGGTAACCCCAGGACGAGCACGCGGGCGAACAGTGCCTCGACCCGCGCGCCGAACGCCGGGATCTGGTCGGCGTTGGCCATCAGCCACGGCAGGTCGAGGCCGTTGCTCCAGATCTTGCCCGCGGCGGTGGTGACGAGGGCCCTCGGTCCCTCGGCGGCCTCGACGGTGTCGAGGTGCGCGTCGACCGCGTCGAGCCAGTCGGGGTTGAAGCGGTTCTCGCCCGAGCCCAGGTTCAGCACGAAGACGTCGCCGTCGCGGCTCAGGGTGGGCAGGTCGTCTGGGGTGTTCGAGAATGTCATTTCTAGAAACTATCTTCTAGAGCGTGTGGCTGTCCAGCCGCGGGGTTCTGCGATACTCGGCGAATGGCCCGCACCACGTTCTCCACCGACGCACTGCTCGACGCCGCGCGCGAGGTGATCCTCGAGCGCGGTCCGCGGTCCGCGACGATCGCCTTGATCGCCGCGCGGGCGGGCGCGCCGACCGGGTCGATCTATCACCGCTTCGCCTCGATCGACGAACTGCTCGCGCGGACCTGGCTGCGAGCCGTGCGACGCACCCAGCAGGTCAGGCCCGCCGGGTTCGACCCCGCCGGGGAGCCGGTCGAGGTGGTGGTGGAGCTGGCCCTCGCGCTCTACGACCACTGCGTCGCCGAGCCGGGCGACATGCTGTTGTTGGATCGGCTCCGCCGCGAGGACGTGCTGCACCTGAACCTGGGCGACGAGCTGATCGCGGAGGTCGGACGGTCCGACGAGCAGACCGGTGGCCTGATCGCGGAGCTGGCGCGCGCGGTGTTCGGGCGGGCAGGCAAGCGGGAGACGGACCTGGTGGTGCTGGCCCTGGTCGACCTGCCGTACAGCTTCGCCGGGCGCTACCTCCAGGCGGGCGCCCGGCCGCCGAAGAGTCGCCGGGATCGGCTACCCGACGCCGTGCGGGCGATCGTCGCGACCCGTCCGCACGATTAGCCCGTGGCTCACGCCGGCCTGATGTTGGCGTTGAGGTGGAAGGTGTTGCCGGGGTCGTACTGTGCCTTGACCGCGGCCAGCCGGTCGTACTTGCCGGGCCCGTATGCGGCCCGGACCCGGTCCTCGTCCGGTTCCGCGATGAAGTTGACATAGCTGCCCTGGTTCGACGAGAGGGGTCGGAGCGCCTCCCAGATCGAGCGGGTCCACGCCCGGTCCGCGGCGAATACTTCTGGGGTGTCGGACATCCCGGTGATGTTGCATACGTAGTGCGGGGTGCGGGCACCGCCGAATGCCGTGTCGTCCTCGCCGACGGCGGTGAAGGCCCCGTCCAATCGGAAGATCGGCATGAACGAGAGCGGGGAACGCTTGCGCGGCGCCTGCTCGACGATCACGGCGATCACCTCGTCCGTGAGGGCATCGAGGTCGAGCGCCTTCTCGTAGCCGAGGATGCCCCAGGGTGCGGTGCCGTCGAACATCTGCTGCAGTCCGGTGTAGGGGATCGGGGTGACGAACTCGAACAGCGGTGCCAGGGCGTCCCTGATCGGGGCAACCGTGGACGCGTGTTCCGCCGTCGACGAGTATCCGGCGATGATGAGCGCGTGGCCGGGCATGCCCCGGAACTGCTCGGGCACAAAGGGTTCCGGCGGCGCGCACATCCCGGCCGCGATCAGGCAGCCGGCCCTCGCCGGCAGGGTCGGGATGAACTCCTCGCACACGTGCAGCGCGGCGGCGCCGTCGTCGAGCGACCAGAAGAACAGTCCGAGGTTCACCTCGGGGCCGACCGGGTGGAGGCGGTACTCGAACTCGGTGACCACGCCGAAGTTCCCGCCGCCGCCCCGCAGCGCCCAGAACAGATCCGGATGCTCGTCGTCGGAGGCTCGGACGACGCTGCCGTCCGCGAGCACCACCTCGGCCGATGCCAGGTTGTCGATGGACAGCCCCGCGAGCTGGGTCAGCCAGCCCATGCCGCCGCCGAGGGTGAGTCCGCCGACCCCGGTGTGGCTGATCACCCCGCCGGTCACGGCCAGCCCGTGTGCCTGGGTCGCGGCGTCCAGATCCGCCATCGTGGCGCCGCCCCCGATCCGCGCCATCCCGGTTTCGGGTTCCACCGAGGTGCCGTTCATCGCGCTGAGGTCGATCATCAGGCCGCCCTCGCTGACGGAGGTGCCGCTGTAGGCGTGCCCGCCGCCCCGGACCGAGACCTCGAGTTCCCGATCCCGGGCGAAGCCCAGCGTGGAACCGACGTCATCGGGGGACACACATCGCGCGATGCAGAGCGGACGGCGATCGATGTCGCCGTTCCAGATCGATCTGGCCTCGTCGTATCCGGTGTCGTCGGGGCCGAACACCGGGCCGCCGATCGCCGATCGCAGCACGCCGAGGTCGTCGCTCACCTCAGTCATCACGCTCTCCGTCCGTCGGGGCCGGCTCCGCATGGCGTGCGGTCGCGCGTTGCTCCCCGCTGTCCGAGAACGCCGGACCTCGGTGCCGACCGGACCGCGACGGCGCCTCGAACAGGGCACCTGTGACGTGCGTCAATCGTATTCGGTGGCGCTTGCGGGCGGCAAGGAGTCCCGGGCCGCCTGATCCGGGCGATGTCCTGGCGCCGCTGCTGATCGCGTTCGAATCACGTTGTTGTGGACCTCGCCGGAGCGGGGCAGACTGTTTGTCGACGCTGGCCTGCCGAATCGCAGTCACCCCAGGAGGTGATCGTGGAGTTGCACATCGTGGCGGTCGACAAGCCCGACAACATGAACGTGGTCGTCGGGCAGTCCCACTTCATCAAGACCGTCGAGGACCTGCACGAGGCACTGGCTGGAGTGAGCCCCCACCTCCGGTTCGGTGTGGCGTTCTGCGAGGCCTCCGGACCTTGCCTCGTGCGCTGCTCGGGCAACGACGATCGCCTCGTCGAGCTGGCCACGCGCAACGCGATCGCGGTCGGCGCGGGCCACTCGTTCTTCGTGTTCGTGGAGGACGGATATCCGGTGAACATCCTCAACGCGCTGAAACAGGTACCGGAGGTATGCGGCATCTTCTGCGCCACAGCGAACCCCGTCGAGATCATCGTGGCCGAGACGGAGCTCGGCCGGGGCATCGCTGGCGTGATCGACGGACGCCCACCGGTCGGGGTGGAGACGAGTGCCGACGTCGCCGACCGCCGGGCATTGCTCCGCACGATCGGCTACAAGCTCTGAGCGCCTTGCGGGACCGGGTGGTGCCGGGAGGGTGGGCGGCCGCGAGGTGACCAATGGCCCTGGCGGCGGCGACCGACGGTGATGACACTGAGGGCAGATCGGGACTCGTCGACGGGGAGGCATCATCATGAGCGACAGTAAAACCGGCGCCGCCGGGGGTGGCGCGATCTATGCCCTGGGTATCTTCGGAGCCCTGGTGTGGTTCTGGCAGCAGGCGGACACGTTCTGGGAGTATGTCCTCGCGATCGTTCAGGGGCTGTTCTGGCCGGCCTGGATGGTCTACGAGGTCTTCGAGGCGCTGGTCCGCTGAGAGCAGATGAACCGGCTGACGAAAGGGGCTCCCCAACGCCTGCGGCCCCGGCCGGAGCGTGGACCGGAGTTCGGTCCAGATGTCCAGGGCTACTTTCTGTTTGGCGAGCACTGGGCGACTCGGGTTCCGCTCAGTTGGCGCCGAGCCTGCACCGCTTCTTCTGAAATGCCTGGGTGACCGCGAAGAAGAGGCGACCACTCGTGCTGGACAGGCTCAGCCATTCGCCCCGAAAGTCGCGGGCGGACTCGTTCTGGTCGGTGAGATCATTCACCGTCGATGGAAACGCATCGAGATCGGCAGGGTCAACCTGCAATGGATCGGACATAATTCCCCCTCCGGAATCCCCCAAACCTCGCTATTACAGCACATCGCGTTAGGGCAGGCGCGGCGATTACTGCGGGACTCCGCGTGGACGCGCGCATCGCAACGGTGCCGCAAGGCAGCGGTGCGGAATCGGCCTGGACCACGGGGAAGACGAGCGAACAGGCGATGGTCCTCGAGCCCTCCGGCGCGCCCCGACGTCGGGGCGTACCGGATGGGCCTCAGGCGAGCGCCGAGGCGTCCTCGGGCGCGTCCTGGTCGGCCCATTCGACGAACTGGACGACGATGCCGTTGGGGTCGGTCACCTGGAACAACTTCTCGCCCCAGGGCTCTTCCCGCAGCTCCATCGTGATCTCGACGCCCTCCGACTTGATCCGTGCCTCTTGTGTGGCGAGATCGTCGACGGTGAACGCGAGGATGAGGCCGTCCGCGTGACGGTCGCGGAACCCCTCGGGCAGCACCTCGATCCCACGCTGGAGCAGGACGATGTCGACCGCCGCGTCGGGCCGGTTCAGCGAGGCGAAACCGTCCGTCGCGGCCTGCTCGCGGTATCCGAGGTGGGTGACGAAGAACGCGCTCGACGCGGCGACGTCGTCGACGGTGAGCGAAATGGTGGAAGCGGTGACCTGCATGGGTGTCTCCTTCGAGCGGGATGGGCGAGGTTGTGGCGCGGCGAGAAACTTATGACGGACGTAATTATACATTCGACGCACCTAGGGTCAAGGAATTCTTACGTCGGATGTAAAAAGACGTCGAACCTATGGGAGGCTGCACTCATGGCAGATGGCATGGGGTTGCGCGAACTGAAGAAGCAGGAGACCCGGCAGGAGATCTCGGACCGGGCGACCGAGTTGTTCCTCGAGCGGGGATTCGAGGAGACGACCATCGCGGACATCGCGTCCGCGGCGCGGGTGGCCAAGAAGACCGTCACCAACTACTTCCCACGCAAGGAGGATCTGGCCCTCGATCATCACGAGGCGTTCACGTCCGGGCTCGCGAGGACGGTGGCTGAGCGGGAGCCGGGGGAGTGCGCGCTGGCGGCGTTGCGCCGGGCCTTCGCGGCCGACGTGCAGCGCCAGGATCCCGTCATCGGCTTCTCGGGGATGCCCTTCGCCCGGATGATCGCCGACAGCCCCACCCTGACCTCGCGGCTGCGTGAGTTGAACGAGCAGCGCGAGGAATCGCTCGCCGCGGTCCTGGCGATCGAGACCGGCGCGGAGCCGGGTGACATCACCGCACGCGCGGCCGCAGCCGTGCTCGGCGGCGTCCACCGGGTGCTCTTCGGGGACGTCGTGCGGTTCACGCTCGACGGTCTCGGCAATGACGAGATCGCCGAGCGTGTCGGTGAATCGGGGCGGCGGGCCTTCGACCTCGTCGAGCCGGCGCTGGCGGATTACGCGGTGCGCGCGGGCGAGTGACCGGGGCTGCGGGGCCGAGGCCGTCCGGCCGCCGAAGGTGCTCGCGGGCGAGACGATCGGACATATTTCTGAGCAATATAGATATTCTCCGGCTCGTTGAATCTCCCTAATGTCGACGGCAACAACGAAAACGACAAAGGAGAGTTCGCATGTTTGCTGTCATCCAGAAGTCCTTCGGTGGTCCCGAGGTGCTCGAGATCGCCGAGACCGAACGACCCACGCCGCTCGGTGGCGAGGTGCTCATCCGGGTCCACGCGAGCGCGGTGAACCCGGTGGACGTGGCCGTCCGATCGGGCGCCCTCAAACTGCTGGGGGAGCCGAGTTTCGGCGTCGGCTGGGACATCTCCGGGGTGGTCGAGGAGGCAGGGCCGGGGGCCCGGTTCGCGGTCGGAGACGAGGTCTTCGGGATGCCGTTCTTCCCGCGCGCCGCGACCGGCTATGCGGAGTACGTCGCCGCGCCGTCCCGACAGGTGGCCCGCAAGCCGGCCTCGCTCGATCACGTGCAGGCGGCCGCCCTCCCGCTCGCCGCGCTCACCGCGTGGCAGGGGTTGGTCGACGCGGCGCGGGTGGATGCCGGTGACCGCGTGCTCATCCACCGGGCCGCGGGCGGTGTCGGCCACCTGGCCGTGCAGATCGCGAAATCCCGCGGGGCGCATGTGATCGCGTTGGCCAGTGCCGCCAAGCACGACTTCGTCCGCGGGCTCGGCGCCGACGAGGTGATCGACTACCACGCCACCGACTTCACCGAGGTGCTCCGCGACATCGACGTCGTGTTCGACTCCACTGCCCAGGGTGCTCGTTCGCTGAGCGTGCTGCGCCCGGGAGGCACCCTCGTCAGCATCCTCGAGCACGGGAACCGGGAACTCGCCGCGGAGGTCGAGGTGGCGGGACGGCGCTTCGCCGGGGTGTCGGTCGAACCGGATTACGCCGCACTCGAGGCGATCGCCGAGCTCGTCGACGCCGGGCGGATCCGCCCGCACATCGAGGAGACGTTCCCGCTCGCCGAGGTGGGCAAGGCGCACGAGCTGCTCGAGTCGGGGCAGGTGCGGGGCAAGATCGTGCTGAGGGTGGTCTGACCCGGGCGGCCGTATCGTTGCGGCCGGGGTAACCGAAGGAGGCGCAGGGCGTTGGACATCCTGACCGAGGCGCTGGCGTCGATGCGGACCGGACATCCGTCCTCCGTCCGCACCGACGGGCGCGCGCCGTGGGGGCTGCGGTTGCCGCCGGTCGCGGGGGCGGGCTTCCACGTGGTGCTGCACGGCACCTGCTGGCTCGTCCCGCTCGAGGACGCGCCGCACCTGGAGCCGGTCGCGCTGAGCCCCGGTGACGTGATCTTCCTGCGGGACGGCCGCGGCCACATTCTCGCCGACCACCCGTCCACCCCGGCCGCGGTGGAGACGGCCGAGCAGTTTCAACCGGGGTCGCCGATCGGCACCGTGTCGGTCGGCGGCGACGGCCCCCGAACCAGCCTGCTGTGCGGGAATTACCACCTCGACCAACGGCGGCCGCACCCACTGGTCCGGCAGCTGCCCGAGGTGGTGCACCTGCCGAGCGGACACGGCCGTCACCCCGAGCTCAGCGCGGCGGTCCAGCTCCTCGGCGCCGAGCTGGATAACCCGCGCGTCGGGTCCGACGGGATCGTGCCCGCGTTGATCGACTCGCTGCTGCTGTACATCCTGCGGGCCTGGCTCGAGGCCCAGCCAGGCGCGGACGCGGAGGGTTGGGCCGCCGCGCTCGCCGACAGGGCGGTCGCGCCCGCGCTGGCGGCGATCCACGACGATCCCGCGGCCGCGTGGTCGGTAGAGTCGCTGGCCGACCGAGCCGGACTGTCCCGCGCGGCCTTCGCCCGGCGGTTCACCGCCCTGGTGGGGGAACCGCCGATGGCGTACCTGACCAGGTGGCGCATGACGACCGCCGCCAGGGTGTTGCGCGAATCCGACGCACCGCTCAGCGCTGTGGCCGCCCGGGCAGGCTACGGCTCGGAGTTCGCCTTCGCAAAGGCCTTCAAGCGCGCGTACGGGCTGGCGCCGGGGAGCTATCGGCGTCAGGTGCGGGTGGCCTGATGTCCACCGCAGGCGTCGGCACCGCGGGACGATCCGGCGGAGCCCTCCCGTAACGAAGAAGGACCCGATCCGCGTCGCGGATCGGGTCCTTCTGGCACTGTCGGGGTGGCGGGATTTGAACCCACGACCTCTTCGTCCCGAACGAAGCGCGCTACCAAGCTGCGCCACACCCCGTGCCCTGCATCTGCCCTCATCGGGCAGCGAGCGAAAGTCTAGCGCACGACTGCCGCGGAAGACGAAACGCCTGGTCGCACGCCCTTACTTGGGCCCTTGTTCGGCGCCGCGACCAGGGTCAGCAGGGTCGCCTCCGGGCGGCAGCAGAAACGGGCAGGCGCGTACGGGGAGGTGCCGATGCCCGCGGACACGTGCAGCTGGGTGTGGGCTCCCCACTTCGACGGGCCCTTGACCCGCGAGCGGTCGATCTGGCAGTTGGTGACCAGCGCACCGTAGAACGGCAGGCACAACTGGCCGCCGTGGGTGTGCCCGGCGAGCACCAGGTCGTAACCGTCCTCCGCGAACCGGTCCAGCACGCGGGGCTCCGGCGAATGGGTGATGCCGAGCTTGAGGTTGGCCATCGGGTTCGGCGGCCCGGCGATGGTGTCGTAGCGATCCCGCTTGAGGTGCGGATCGTCGACGCCCGCGGTGGCGATCCGGATGCCGGCGACCTCCAGCTCGCGCCGGGTGTGCGTGACGTCCAGCCAGCCGCGCTCGGTGAAGGCCGCGCGCAGGTCCTGCCACGGCAACGGCTCGCCGTGGGTGCGCTTGTGTTCCTTCTTGAAGTACTTGAACGGGTTCTTCGGCTTCGGGGCGAAGTAGTCGTTGCTGCCGAAGACGAACAACCCCGGGCGGCCGAGCAGGTTGCTCAGCGACTGCACCACCGCGGGCACCGCACGCTGGTGCGAGAGGTTGTCGCCGGTGTTCACCACCAGGTCGGGGTCGAGCCGGTCGAGCTCGCGCAGCCAGTTCTGTTTGAGCTTCTGATTCGGCATCATGTGGAGGTCGCTGATGTGCAGCACCCGCAGCGACGAAGACCCCGGTTCGAGGACCGGCATGGTGACCTCACGCAGGGTGAATGCGTTCCGCTCGATCAGCGAGGCATACCCGATTCCGAGCGCCGCGGCGCCCGCCAGTCCGGCCGCTGTTCCCCGGAGCACGTTGCGTGAGTCGTCTAACACCATTTCAGGATACGCAGCGCGCGCAATCGACATGCGCGTCAGTGCGCGGAGCGCGTAGCGTTCGGCACCATGTCCGATTCGACTTCCTCCCTCAAATCCACGCTCCGGGCCGACATGACGGCCGCCATGAAGGCCAAGGACGCCCTCCGCCTGCAGACCCTGCGGATGCTGCTCGCCGCTGTGCAGACCGAGGAGGTCTCCGGCAAGGAGGCCCGCGAGCTCACCGACGACGAGGTCCTCAAGGTCCTGGCGAAGGAGTCCAAGAAGCGCGGCGAGTCCGCGGAGATCTACACCGAGGCGGGGCGCGGCGAGCTGGCCGCGACCGAGCGTGCCGAGGCGCAGATCATCGACGAGTACCTCCCGACCCCGCTCACCGACGCAGAGCTGGCCGACGTCGCGGACACCGCGATCGCGCAGGTCGCGGAGGAGATCGGTGAGCGGCCAGGGATGCGGCAGATGGGTCAGGTCATGAAGGCCGCCACCGCGCTCGCGGCGGGCAAGGCCGACGGCACTCGCGTCTCGAAGGCGGTCAAGGACCGGCTCTAGGCGCTGCGCGCTCGTGAGTGCTTCCGGCCCCTATGGGGTCCACAAGCACTCACGGGCGGCGCAGCCGCCTCAGCGCGGCAGCGGGGGGAGCTGGATCGGCGGCAGGCCGGGGATCTGGATCGGCGGCGGTACCGCCGCCGCGGGTCCTGGCGCCGGTGCGGGCGGAGCGGCGGCCTTCGCCGAGCCGTCACTGACGTAGATGGTGATCGCCGAACCGGGCACCGCCGAGCCGGCGGGCGAGGTGCTCAGCACGTCGCCGCGCGGCGGCGGTCCGGACGTGGTGACGGCGTTGACGGTGAACCCGGCCGCCTGCAACGCCCCGGTCGCCTGCGACTGGGTCATCCCGGTCACCTCCGGCACCTGACCGTTCTTCGATCCCTTCTGGTACTTCGGGTCGATCGGCGGCAGCGAGATCGGACCGTACTTGTCGACCACCGGCTTCATCGCGAGATACCAGGCCCTGGCGGGTTCGTTGCCGCCGAACACGTTGCCGTCGCCGCACTGTCGCAGCGGCGAGGTGCAGATCTCGCGGGGGGTCGGCGAATCCGCGTACACATAGACGCTGGCCGCCAGGTTGTTCGTGAAGCCGAGGAACGCCGAGGACATGTGCGACTCGGTGGTGCCGGTCTTGCCTGCCATCGGCAGCGTCCAGCCGACGGATCCTGCCGCGCCGGCCGAGGTGCCACCGGGCTTGTCGTCCTTGCTCATCGCGTTGGCGAGGGTATCGGCAAGACCGGGCTCGACGACCTGCTCACAGGCCTCCTGGGTGATGGACACCGGCTTGCCGTTGCGGTCGTAGATCGAGTCGATCGGCGTTGGCGGGCACCATTTTCCGTGCGAGGCGAGGGTCGCGGCGACATTCGAGAGCTCGAGCGGGTTGATCCAGGTGGGGCCGAGGGTGAACGACCCGAGGTTCTGCTCCTTCTGGAAGTCCGCCATCGACTGGTTGTCGTGCCCGGAGGTGCCCGGCTGCGCGTAGGAGCGCATGCCGAGGCGCACCGCCATGTCGACGGTCGGGGCGACGCCCACCTGCTCGATCAGCTTGACGAACGCGGTGTTCGGGGACTGGGCGAGGGCGTCGGTGACGGACATCGAGGCCGGGTACTTGCCGGCATTCTCGACGCAGTACATGTTGGCCGGGCAGCCCTTCGCGCCGCCATAGCCCATGCCCTTGACCTCCGCGCGCCCGGGGACCTGGAGGGTTGCGTTGGTGCCGAGGCCCTTCTCCATCGCCGCGGCGGTGGTGAAGATCTTGAACACCGAACCCGCGCCGCTGCCGACAAGTGAGTACGGCTGCGGCTGCACGGTCTCGTTGATCTCACCGTTCAGGCCGTAGGTCCGGCTGCTGCTCATCGCCAGCACCCGGTGCTGATCCTGCCCCGGCTGCACGACGTTCATCACCTGGGCCACGCCGTCGACCGTGGGGTTGGCGGTGGCGGTCAATGCGCTGTGCGTCGAGTTCTGCAGGACCGGGTCGAGGGTGGTCTTGATCAGGTAGCCGCCCTTGTTGACCTGTTCGCGACTGATCCCGGAGTTGGCCAGGTACTGCAGCGCGTAGTCGCAGAAGAAGCCTCGGTCGCCCGCGGCGATGCAGCCGCGGGGCAGGGTGTTCGGTTCGGGCAGGACGCCGAGCGGCTCCTCCTTGGCCGCCCGGATCTCGTCGGCGCGGTCGGGGATGTTCGCGATCATGGTGTCGAGCACGATGTTTCGGCGCTCGAGCACGCCCTCGGGGTTGGTGTACGGGTTCAGTGCGGAGCTGGACTGCACCATGCCCGCGAGCATTGCGGACTGGGTGAGCCCGAGATCCTTCGCGTCGATCCCGAAGTAGGTGCGGGCCGCGTCCTGGATGCCGAACGAGGCGTTGCCGAACGGAACCAGGTTCAGGTACCGGGTGAGGATCTCGTCTTTCGTCAGCTTCTTGTCCAGGGTCAACGCCATCCGGATCTCGCGCACCTTGCGGGCCGGGGTGGTCTCGATGGCGGCCCGGCGCTCCGCGTCGGTCTTGGCGACGACCAGCAGCTGGTAGTTCTTCACATACTGCTGGTCGATCGTGGAGGCGCCCTGCTGGACCTGACCGCTGGTGGTGTTCGTCAGGAAGGCGCGCAGCGTGCCCTGCCAGTCCACGCCCTGGTGATCGGCGAACCGCTTGTCCTCGACGGAGACGATCGCCAGCTTCATGTTGTTGGAGATCTTGTCGCTTGGCACCTCGAATCGGCGCTGCTCATAGAGCCAGGCGATGGGGTTGCCCGCGGCGTCGACCATGGTCGAGACGGTGGGGGCATCGCCCTGCACCAGCTCGGCCGAGACGTTGTCGACGGTATCGGCGGCCCGGTTCGAGAGGATTCCGAACCCGCCGGCCAGGGGAAACATGACGCCCGCGAGCAGAGCCCCGGCAAGAGCGGAGCATCCGGCGAGCTTCGCGACAGTTTTTGCGATCGGCACGGGGGACAGCCTACGTGGACGAGCGTCCGCGACCTGCAGATGTGGGCCGCATGCAGCACTTGATGGACGTCCGTACCAAAAAAATGCCTCAGCACCTTGCGCTAGACGATCTTCAATGCCTAAGTTGTCTTCTGAGTGTGATAGAGATAACACTCGTTGAGGAATGTGGTGTGACTCGCTGTGATACGGCGGGTCATACGTAATTCCAGAGCGTCTGCGAGGGCGACGCTTGGACTGCAGAGGGGCACCAGAATGACCGTTATCACCACGGCCCACCGGTTGGACGTCGAGGAAGCCGAGGCCCGTATCGCTTGGGTCGCACAGGCCAGATGCCGGGCAGTTGATCCTGACCAGTTGTTCGTTCGTGGCGCTGCGCAGCGCAAGGCCGCCACGATTTGTCGGCATTGCCCTGTTCTCATGCAGTGCGGCGCCGACGCCCTCGACAACAGGGTCGAGTTCGGTGTGTGGGGAGGCATGACCGAGCGTCAGCGCCGCGCCCTGCTCAAGCAGCACCCCGAGGTCGAGTCCTGGGCCGACTTCTTCGACACCCAGCGGTCGCAGTCCAACGCCGTCTGACACCGGCGCGCCGGCTGGGGCGAAAGCCCCGGCCGGGCCGGTCCGCGGAGGTAACGACACCCCGCGATATCGGCTGTGAGAACCCGCTCGATTCATTTCACCCGCAGAAACTCCTGCCGGTTTCCCCCGTGGACCGAATGGCCACGTGACCGTGTTGTTATCTACGGGGGTCCCGCCTCCTCCTCGGACTGAGCCGGCCGTGAACCGGGAGCGGCGTCGGTGACAAGTAGGCATGTGGACACTGATGCACTCCGCGAGGTCCCAGCCCCGCGAGACAATGAGCTGATCGCCCGGTCGCTGACGGATCCGGACGCCTTCGCGGGCATCTTCGATCGTCATTTCGCCACGATTCACCGCTACCTCGCTCGTAGGGCAGGGGCGGATGCTGCGGATGATCTCGCCTCGGACGTGTTCACGATCGCGTTCGGTAGACGGGTCGGTTTCGATCTCGAGTACGAGCAGGCGTTGCCCTGGCTGTACGGCATCGCAGGCAATCTGCTGCACGGGAACCGTCGCCGCCTCAACCGGGACGTCGCCCTACTCGCCCGTCACCCGAGGCCCGAGGCCCCGGTGGCCTTCGAGGAGCGGGTCGACAGTTCGCTCGATGCCCGGCGTGAGTTCCTGGCGCTCGAGCGCCGACTCCGGCGATTGCCGCAGGCCGATCTCGACACGCTGCTTCTCCATGCGTGGGAGGACCTCAGCTATGCCGAGATCGCCGAGGCGCTGCAGATCCCGATCGGAACCGTTCGGTCTCGCTTGAACCGACTCCGACGCAAGCTCCGTGAACCGGACGGCGTCGATCCCGCAAGAACAGGACGACAACAGACCGAGTCGAGGCAAGGAGAAGGGCATGCGTGATTTCACGGAGATCCGCGGTCGGCGACCCGAGCCGCAGCCTCCCCGCGACGAGGTCGTCCTCCGAGCGAGAGAGAGCCTGATGCGCACCATCGAGACCGAGACCGCCCCGCAGCCACCCGCCGTCGAGGCCACTGATTCCCGCGCCGCGGTCGTTCGACTCGACCAGCGCCGGCGGCGAATGTGGCGGGTCGTGGCAGGCGTCGGTGCAGCCGCCTGCGTTGCTGTCGCCGCGTCGATATTCGTCGTCGGAGACGACGGACTGGGCGAGTCCGGGCAGGTGCAGGTCATTGAAGCCGGCCCGCAGTTCACCCTGCGGCAAGCGGCACTGGTTGCGGAGAAGTCGGAATTGGTCGGGGCCGGACCGATCCGGCACATGCGGTTCGTCAACCTCACCGACGAGGGCCAGCCGACGTACGACGCCTACGTGCGTCCGGACGGAACCGCCCTCGTCGGCGAGTCCGGGGGCGACCTCCAAGAAACGTCCGGGTACCTGACGAGCGCGCAGTTGGCCGAGCTCCCCGCAGACCCCTACCAGCTGCGGACACGAATGTTGAGCCTGTCGAGCGAGCTCGGGCTTGGGTACCCCGGGGAGGCTCCGGATCGGGCGCTGTACCGGTTGGCGACCGAACTGCTGCCTGACCCGGAGGTCACCCCCGAGATCAAGGCGGGGATCTACCGGGTGCTGGCCGGGCTCGACCTCGAGGCGATCAGGGCACGTGATCTGGGTGTCGGTGCGGACCGGGCAGGGCGGCCCGGCGATGTCCTGGAGTTCACCTTCGAGGAGGGCTACGTCGACCGGCTGGTGATCGACCGTGAGACCAGCGCCCTGCTCAGCACCGAAACGGCGGACCGCGAAGGAAAACCCGCCGGCGGTCAGGTCTACGTCTCCGCCGAAATGGTCGACACGATGCCGCTGGCCTACGCCTGAGAATCCATCCGAGAGCTAGCCGTCGGCCAGCCGGAAGTCGGCGAAGTCGAATCCCGGTACGACCACGCAGCTGACCAGGATCGGTTCGTCACCGGCCGGGCGGGCTCGCTGCCAGTGCCGCGCCGGGACCAGGAGCTGCGGGGCCTGACCGGCAACGATGTCGGGGCCGAGGAGGTGTTCGGTGACCCGGCCGGGCCGGTCGCCGTCCCCGCCGAGGTCCAGCAGGAGCGGGCCGCCGCGGTGGTGCAGCCAGATCTCCTCGCTGCGCACCGTGTGCCACGCGGACTGTTGGCCCGGCATCAGCAGGAACAGGATTGCGGTCCCGGCTGCCCGGGCTCCGGGATAGTCGCCGGGCAGGGAGGTCGCCGGGACGGTGATGCCGCTGCGCCAGGTCTCCCGATACCAGCCGCCCTCGGGGTGTGGCGCGAGGTTCAGCTCGCGCGCCCAGTCGGGCAGCTCCGTCATGGCACCGATCATTGCAGCGCCTGCCGTTCCCGTCAGGCGGTCGACACGTTTCCCCCGGAGTTATATGCTTGCCGATAGGCAACTAAACGGGAGGGGTAACGATGGCGACGGTGCACTCGGAGGACGAGGTCACCCGCCTCAAGATCGCCCTCGGCCGGATCGCCCGGTTGGTCGACCGGCAGGTCTCGGGTGACGGCATGACCCGGACGCAGCTCTCCGTGCTCGGGACCGTCGGGCGACTGGGCCCGCTGCGGTTGGGCGCGCTGGCCGAGACCGAGGGGCTGAACCCGACCATGCTCTCGCGGGTGGTCGGCAAGCTCGAGTCCGACGGCCTGCTCGAGCGTTCGACGGACCCGGGGGACCGCCGGGTCGCGCAGGTGCAGGTCACCGAGGCCGGCGAGCGGATGCACCGCCGGCTGCGCGGCGAACGGACCCGACTGTTCACGGACGCGCTCTCTCGGCTGCCGGAGGAGCAGGAGCAGGCCCTTCGATCCGCCCTGCCCGCGCTCGAGTCGCTGGCCAGGGAGATCGCGCCGCAGCCCGCCGGATCCGGTTCGGGCACCGCCGCGCGCGGCCGGCCGTGACCACGCTCGCGGCGACCGCGCACCGGACCTTCGCGTCCCTCGCCACCCCGAACTTCCGCCGGTACTACGGCGGGCAGGCGGTGTCGATGGTCGGTACCTGGATGCAGGCCGTCGCGCAGGCGTGGTTGGTGCTCCAGCTGACCGGGTCTGGCACCGCGCTCGGCCTGGTGATCGCGCTGCAGACCCTGCCGGTGCTGCTGTTCGGCCCGTACGGCGGCGTCGTCGCCGACCGCCTGGACAAGCGCAGGCTGATGATCGGGCTGCAGTCGATGATGGGCGTGCTCGCGCTGGTGCTCGGGATTCTCACGGTGACCCAGACGGTGACGCTGTGGCAGGTGTACGTGCTCGCGTTCCTGCTCGGGGTGAACAACAGCTTCGAGAACCCCGCACGACAGGCATTCGTGCTGGAGATGGTCGGGCCCGAGAACCTGCGCAACGCGGTCAGCCTGAACTCGGTCCTGGTCAACGTGGCCCGCGCGGTCGGGCCCGCGATCGCAGGCATCATCATCGCGGCGGGCGGGCTCGGACTCTGCTTCCTCCTGAACGCGGTCAGCTTCGTCGCGGTGGTCGTGTCGCTGGTCACCCTCGACCTCGGCGCCCTGCGTCCCTCGCCGCCCGCGCACCGGGGGCCGGGTCAGCTGCGGGAGGGCCTGCGGTACGTGCGGCGCACCCCGGCACTGCTGGTCCCGCTGCTGATGATGGCGCTGGTCGGCTGCCTGGCCTACGAGTTCCAGGTGGTGCTGCCGGTGCTCGCGCGGGACACCTTCGGGGGCGACGCCAGCGTCTACGGATTCATGACCGCCGCGATGGGATTCGGTGCGGTGGTCGGCGGGCTGTTCGTCGCCGCCCGCGGCAAGACCGGGATCCCCGCGCTGATCTCGGCGGCGACGTCGTTCGGGGTGCTGATCGCCGCGGCCGCCGTCGCCCCGACCTTCTGGCTCGAACTGGTGATCCTGGTGCTGGTCGGCGCCGCGAGCGTCGGATTTCTCTCCATCGGGAACAGCACCCTGCAGCTCGAGGCCGAACCCGGCATGCGCGGCCGGGTGATGGCCCTGTGGTCGGTGGCCTTCCTCGGGTCGACGCCGATCGGCGGGCCGATCGCGGGTGCCGTCGCCGAGCAGTTCGGCGGCCGCGTCGCGCTCGCGATGGGCGCGGCCGCCTGCCTGGTCGCCGCAGGCGCCGCCGCTCTCGTGGTGCGGCAACCCCGGCAGGCGGTGGTCGACGAGGTCGGTCAGCCCCGGCCGGTCAGCTGATCGGCGACCGCCCGCAGCGCCTCGAGGTCGGAGACCTCGAAAGGCAACGACGGCACGCCGACCACGGGCACCCGGGGATGCGCGCCCGTGAACCGGCCGAGCAGCCGCAGCTCCCGCTGCGCGGTGCGGGCCCGTTCGGCGTGGATCTTCAGGACCGCCGCCGTCAACGGGTGCTCGCCCCGTTCCTTCAGCTGATCGGCCGCGGCCGTCGCCCGATCCGCCGACAGGGAGCTCAGGGTCGGATGGGTCCGGTTGAGCACCAGACCCGCCAGCGGCATCCCCTCGGTGGACAGCCGATCGACGAAGAACGACGCCTCTCGGAGCGCGTCCGGCTCGGCGGCCGCGATCACCAGGAAATGGGTGCCCTCCGCGCGGAGCAGTTGATAAGTGTGGTTGGCCCGCTCCCGGAACCCGCCGAACATCGACTCGAAAGACTGCACGAACGCCGATGCGTCGGACAGCATCTGGCTGCCGACGATGGTGTTCACCGCCTTGAGCGCCAGGCCCATCGCGCCGGTGACCAGGCGTCCGATCCCTCGGCCCGGAGCCGAGAGCATCCGGATCATCCGGCCGTCGAGGAACGCGCCGAGGCGTTGCGGGGCATCGAGGAAGTCGAGCGCGTTGCGCGAGGGCGGGGTGTCCACGACCACCAGATCCCACTCGTCGCTGGCGGCCAGCTGACCCAGCTTCTCCATGGCCATGTACTCCTGCGTGCCGGAGAAGGACGTGGCCACCGTTTGATAGAAGGGGTTGGCGAGGATCTGCTGCGCGGTGTCCGGGGCGGAGTGCTCGAGCACCATGTCGTCGAACGTGCGACGCATGTTCAGCATCATCGCGTGCAGCTCACCGGTGGCGCCAGGGGCCAGCTGCACCGGCTGCGGGGAGTTGTCGAGTTCGCGCACCCCCAGCGCCTGGGCGAGCCTGCGGGCGGGATCGATGGTGAGCACCACGACCCGGCGCCCCTCCTCGGCCGCGCGCAGCGCCATCGACGCGGCGGTGGTCGTCTTGCCGACGCCGCCGGCCCCGCAACACACCACGATCCGTGACGCGGGGTCGGTGAGGATCTCGTCGATGTCGAGAGTCGTGGTCATCGGACGCCCTGCTCGGCCAGCTGCTCGGCCAGCTCGTACAGCCCACCGAGGTCGATGCCGTCGGTCAGCGCCGTCAGATGCAGCCGCGCGACGTCCAACTCGTCGAGGGTGGCGGCGCTGTCGTCCTGGGCGCGCAACGTCGAGGCGTACTCGATGGTCTCGGTGAGCAGGCCCGCGAAGTCGGCTTCGGACAGCGAGATCCCGGCGGCGTCCAGCCCGGCCCGGACCGCGTCCGCGTCGATGGTGCCGTCGGCGGCCTGAGCCATCGCCTTGGTCGGCAGGTAGGCGGTGCCGCTGCGGTTGACGATCACCGTGCCCAGCCGAAGGTCGGCCGCCTCCAGCTCCTCGACCGCGTCGGTGGTCTCCTGCACGGGCAGGGCTTCGAGCAGGGTCACCAGGTGCACCATCGTCTCGTCGGAGTGCAGCAGCCGGACCACCCCCTCGGACTGCGAATACACCGGTCCGCCCTTGGCGAGGTCGGCCATCGCCTTCGTCACGTCGAGGAAGCTGCCGATCCGGCCGGTGGGTGGGGAGTCGACGACGACCTCGTCGTAGATCCGGGCGCCCGACTTGTCCGTGCGCACCACGCACTCCTTGATCTTGCCGGTGACCAGCACGTCCCGCAGGCCGGGCGCGATGGTGGTCGCGAACTCGATGGCGCCGAGCTTGCGCATGGCCCGACCGGCGAAGCCGAGGTTGTAGAACATGTCCAGGTACTCGAGGAACGCGTGCTCGATGTCGAGGGCGAGCGCATAGACCTCGCCGCCGTCGTCGGCCGTGGCGATCTTCGTTTCCTCGGGCGGCAGCGGGGGCACGTCGAAGAGCTGCGCGATGGACTGCCTGCCCTCGACCTCGACGAGCAGGACCCGTCGGCCGCCCGCGGCCAGCGCGAGCGCCAAAGCGGCCGCGACCGTGGACTTTCCGGTGCCGCCCTTCCCTGAGACGAAATGCAGGCGAGCTTTGTCCGCCTTGGCGGGCCACTCGTATACGGGTGCTGTCGCGGGTGCTGCCACCCCCCGAGCCTATAAGTCGCGGGAGCGCGGCGTCGGCCGACTAGGCTCAGCGGCATGAGCGAATTGACTACCTGGGAATATGCCACCGTTCCGCTGTTGACCCATGCGACCAAGCAGATCCTCGATCAGTGGGGTGGCGACGGCTGGGAACTGGTGTCGGTGCTGCCCGGCCCGACCGGCGAGCAGCACGTGGCCTACCTCAAGCGCCCGAAGGGCTGATCGAGCATGACCGACTGGACTGCAAGGCTCGCTGAGCTGCGGATCGAGCTGCCCGACGTGGCGGCACCGGTCGCGGCCTACGTTCCCGCGGTGCGGACCGGGAACCTCGTCTACACCTCCGGCCAGCTGCCCTTCATCGACGGTGAACTGCAGCAGGCAGGCAAGGTGGGCGGCGCGGTCTCCGTGGACACGGCGAAGGCCGCCGCCCGCACCTGCGCGCTCAACGCACTCGCCGCGATCGACGCGCTGGTCGGGCTCGACTCGGTGGTGCGCATCGTCAAGGTGGTCGGCTTCGTGGCCTCCGCGGAGGGGTTCACCGGGCAGCCCGGCGTCATCAACGGCGCCTCCGAGCTGTTCGGCGAGGTATTCGGCGACGCGGGTGTGCACGCCCGGTCCGCGGTCGGCGTGGCCGAGCTGCCGCTGAACGCGCCGGTCGAGGTCGAGGTCATCGCGGAAGTCCGCTAGCTGCGGTGCGCCCGCGCGCGATCGGCCCGACAATCGGTGGGCCAGCGCGCGGGCGTCGGCGCGAGTTTCAATCAGCATGTGGCCCAACGCCCGCGGCGCCGCCGGGGTCGTACAGTGAGCCCATGACCACGGCACATCCGGCGTACGCCCAGCTGCGCCAGGTCACCCCGATCGCGGCGGTGATGCTGGAGAACAACCCGGGCATGATGACGCTCGACGGCACCAATACCTGGATCCTGCGGGCGCCCGGCCGCGAGGAATGTGTGGTGATCGATCCGGGTGACGCCGACGAGGATCACCTGCTGCGGGTGGCGGCGGTCGGCCCGGTGGCGCTGACCCTGATCACCCACCGGCACGGGGACCACACCGGGGGCGCCGAGCGGTTCGCCGCGCTCACCGGCAGCCCGGTCCGTTCCGTCGACCCGCGGTTCCGCACGCACACCGACGCGGGCCTGCCGGACGGTGAGCTCATCGAAGAGGTCGGTCTCGCGATCCGGGTGCTGCGCACCCCAGGCCACACCAAGGACTCGACCTCGTTCGTGATCGAGGGAGAGGGGTCGGTGCTGACCGGCGACACCATCCTGGGCCGGGGCACCACCGTCCTGGACGCCTCCGACGGCGATCTCGGCGATTACCTGGCCTCGCTGCGCGCCCTCATCGACCTGGGCACGGGCCGCGCGGTGCTGCCCGGGCACGGTCCCGACCTGCCGGACCTGCAGACGGTGGCGAAGCAGTACCTGAGCCATCGCGAGGAGCGACTCGATCAGGTCCGCGCGGCGCTCGAGATCCTCGGCGCCGACGCAGGCCCACGCGCGGTGGTCGAGCACGTCTACTCCGACGTCGATCAGAGCCTGTGGCCGGTCGCCGAGCAGTCCGTGCGCGTGCAGTTGGAGTACCTGCGCCGCTGAGCCGGCCTCGGCGACCGTTGCGCATTCGGGCCACGTCGGTGACTGTGGACATCAGGCGCAGTCGAGACCGAGGAGCGCGGCGATGACCGACTACGGACGTCCACTGCAGTTCGGCATGTTCCCCACCCCGGATGCCGACCGGGTCGACGAGATCCTCGACCTCGTCGCGATGGCGGATGACGAGGGGCTCGATCTCGTCGGGATCCAGGACCATCCGTATCAGAAGCGGTTCCTGGACACCTGGTCCCTGATGGCCCTGGTGCTGGCGCGCACCACCCGGGTCCGGGTGTTCCCCGATGTGGCGTGCCTGCCACTGCGACCGCCCGCGGTGATGGCGAAGGCGGCTGCGAGCCTGGACGTGATCTCGGGCGGGCGGTTCGAGCTGGCGCTGGGGGCAGGTGCGTTCTGGCCGGCGATCGGGGGGATGGGCGGACCGGAACGCACGCCAGGCGAGGCCGCGGGTGCGTTGTCCGAGGCCGTCGACGTCATCCGGCTCATGTGGTCGGACCAGAAATCGGTGCGGTACGAGGGTGTTCACCACCGGCTCTCCGGTGCGCATCCGGGGCCGCGGCCCGCGCACGACATCGGGCTGTGGCTGGGGGTCGGGGGTCCGCGGATGCTCGGGGTGCTCGGACGCTCGGCCGACGGCTGGGTCCCGTCGGTCAGCTACTTCCCGCCGCCGGTGCTGCCCGGTCTGCACGCGCGCATCGACGAGTCCGCGAGGGCGGCCGGCCGTGACCCCGCGGCGATCCAGCGGATCTACAACGTGTTCGGCGCCATCACCGACGGACCGAGCAGCGGGTTCCTCAACGGGCCGGTCGAGCAATGGGTCGACGAGCTGACCGAGCTGGTGCTCGAGTCGGGCATGGACACCTTCGTGTTCGGCGCCGAGGACGATGACCCGCACCAGCACGAGAAGTGGGCGGTTGAGGTGGTTCCTGCGGTTCGCGAGGCGGTCGCCGGCCAGAGGGGGTGAAGCTATGTCGATATGTGCATAGCTTGCGAGGAAATTCGCATTTGTTCGGCATGGATTCCCCGCCAATCATGAATGCATGACCACACCCCGCGAAGCCTGGATTCGCAATTACGTGGACGGCAGCTTCGTCGACCCGGACCCGGAGCGCAGCTTCGAGAATCTCGACCCCGCCACTGGGCAGCTGGTGGCCCGAGTGCACGAGGCGGACATCGCTCTCGTCGACCGCGCCGTGCGATCGGCGCGGCGCGCGCTCGACAACGGGTGGGCTGATACGCCCGTGCGGGAGCGGGCGGCCCTGCTGCGCAGGGCGGCAGATCGGATCGAGGAGCGGTTCGAGGAGTTCGTCGCCGCGGAGATGGCCGACACCGGAAAACCGATCACGCAGGCCCGCGAGCTCGACGTGGCCCGCGCGCTGACCAACTTCCGCACCTTTGCGGACGTGGTCGCCGCGGCGGGGCAGGAGTCGTTCCTCACCGACCTCGGCGGCGGGCGGCAGGCGTTGAACTACGCGGTGCGCAAGCCCTTGGGTGTGGTCGCGGTGATCGTGCCGTGGAACCTGCCGCTGCTGCTGCTGACCTGGAAGGTGGCGCCCGCACTGGCCTGCGGGAACGCCGTTGTCGTCAAGCCGAGCGAGGAGACGCCCTCCACCGCGACGCTGCTCGCGGAGGTCTTGGAGGAGGTTGGGCTGCCTGCGGGTGTCTACAACGTGGTGCACGGATTCGGTGGGAACTCGGCCGGGGAATTCCTCACAGATCATCCGGACATCGACGGGGTCACCTTCACCGGCTCCTCGGCGACCGGATCCCATGTGATGAAGACGGTCGCGCCGCGAGTCCGTCCCGTCTCCTTCGAACTCGGCGGCAAGAATGCCGCGGTGGTGTTCGACGATGTCGACATCGACGAGGCCCTCACCGGCCTGACCCGCTCGGTGTTCGCGAACACCGGGCAGGTGTGCCTGTGTACCGAACGGGTGTACGTGCAGCGCAACATCTTCGACGACATCGCGGCCGGGTTGGTCGAGCGCGCCGAGGGACTTCGGCTCGGCGCGCCAACCGACGCCACGACCACCACCGGGCCACTGATCTCCCAGGCGCACCGCGAGAAGGTCCGAAGCTACTTCGAGATCGCAGAACAGGCCGGGGCCAAGGTGCTCACCGGCGGCGGGATCCCCGACCTGGGCGCCGACCTCGCAGGCGGCTCCTGGATCGAGCCGACCCTCTGGACCGGCCTGACGAACGCCGATCGTGCAGTGCGAGAGGAGATATTCGGCCCGGTTGCGGCGCTGATCCCGTTCGACACCGAGCAGGAGGCGATCTCGCTCGCCAACGACACCGAGTACGGACTCGCCGCGGCGGTCTGGACGAACGACCTGCGCCGCGGGCACCGCGTCGCGCAGCAGATGCGTGTCGGGATCTCCTGGGTGAACACCTGGTTCACGCGCGAGCTCCGCTCGCCGTTCGGTGGCGCGGGCCTCTCCGGGATCGGCCGGGAGGGCGGCGAATCATCACTCCACTTCTACACCGAACCCACGAATGTGTGTGTGCAACTGTGACTGTGACATCGGGATCGACCACGGCTCTCGATGCGGCCGCAGAGCGGCTCATCGCCGCCAGGGCGTCGCTGGTGCCTGCCGCGCCGGTGCGGGAGTTCCTGGGCGAGAGCGACCTCGACGCCGCCTACGAGGTCCAGCGTCGGGTCGTCGCCGCCGAGGTGGGTCGCGGGGCACGCGTGGTCGGCGCGAAGATCGGGCTCACGGCGCCGGCGGTGCAGAAGCAGTTCGGTGTCTTCCGGCCGGACTTCGGCGTGCTGCTCGACGACATGATGTACGGCCACACCGAGCCCGTGCCCGCCGCCCGGTTCCTGCAGCCGCGGGCCGAGGGCGAGATCGCGTTCGTGCTCGGCCGGGACCTCGATCGGCCGGGAGCGACCGTCGCCGACGTCCTGCGCGCGACCGACTTCGTCCTGCCCGCCATCGAGATCGTCGACTCGCGGATCGCCGACTGGGACCTGGCGATCACCGACACGGTCGCAGACAACGCGTCGAGCGGAGCCGTCGTCCTGGGGACCACCCCGTACTCGCTGACCGGGCTGGATCTGTCACGGGTCGGGATGACACTGGAACGGGACGGCGAGCAGGTGTCCTTCGGTGCGGGTCACGCCTGCCTCGGCTCCCCGGTCGTGGCCGTCGCCTGGTTGGCCAGGGAGCTCGTCACACGTGAGCAGCCGTTGCGGGCAGGCGACATCGTCATGTCCGGTGCACTGGGTCCCATGGTTCCGATCACCGAGGCCGGCAGCTTCCGGCTTCGGCTCGATGGGCTGGGCGAGGTCGACGCCGTGATCGAGTCGGCATTGGTAGGACGTGAGAAGTGAAGGAGCTCAACATGATCAAAATCGACGGGCTCGCGGATCGCCTGGATCTCGCCCAGCGGACCGTGACCGACACGCCCAGCCTCGCGGACAGCCATGAGGTCGACATCGACGATGCCTACCGGATCCAGAACGCCCTGGTCGGCCGCCGGATGGGCCGAGGGGAATCCATCGTCGGGGTGAAGCTCGGGTTCACGAGCAAGGCCAAGATGGCCCAGATGGGTGTGTCCGACGTGATCGTCGGGCAGCTCACCGACGCCATGCGGATCGAGGACGGCGGCGACGTGGACCTGGCCCGGTTCATCCACCCGAAGATCGAGCCGGAGATCGCGTACCGGCTCGCCCGCGACGTGGACCCGGGCGATCCGGCCGTGGACATCGTCTCCTGCGTGGACGCGGTTGCGCCTGCGATGGAGATCATCGACTCCCGCTACCGGGACTTCCGATTCACGTACACCGACGTGGTTGCCGACAACACCTCGGCCGCCGGCTATGTGGTCGGGCAGTGGCAGCGGATGCAGGATGTCGACAACCGAGCGGTTCGGCTGGAGGTGGGTAGCCAGGCCATGGTCGGATCCACCTCGGCGATCCTCGGCAATCCGGTGCGCGCGCTGCACGCGCTGGTGGACATGGCGCGTCGTCGGGCGATCCCGCTGCGGGCGGGGCAGGTGGTGCTCGCGGGTGCGGCCACCGCGGCCGTCACGCTGACCGCTGAGGTCGCGCAGTGCCACATCGCCGGGCTAGGCCGCGTCAGCGTGAGGGGAGTGAAATGAGCGAAGCAAAGGTGATCGGGCGGCTGGCCACGCCACGGGGCCGGTTCCCGCACGTCAAGGTCGCCGGGGATTTCGTGTACGTCTCGGGAACCAGTTCGCGACGGCCGGACAACACGTTCGTCGGCGTCGCGGTCGACGAGATGGGTACCACCTCGCTCGACATCCGCGCCCAGACGCGCGCGGTCATCGAGAACATGCGCGCCATCCTCGCCGAGGTCGGCGCCGAGCTCTCCGACCTTGTCCAGGTCACCTCGTACCTGGTGTCGATGAACGACTTCGGCGGCTACAACGAGGTGTACGCCGAGATGTTCGACGAAGCAGGTCCCACCCGCACCACCGTCGCGGTACACCAGCTCCCGCACCCCCACCTGTTGATCGAGATGCAGGGCGTCGCGTACCGACCCGTCGCCCGCTCGCAGAACCGAACCGCCACATCGGAGGCCACGTCATGACCCGAGTCCCGCCGACCATCAACTTCCAGAAGTGGATCGCCGACAACGAGCATCTGCTCAAGCCCCCGGTGAACAACCAGACCATGGCCCTCGGCAGCGACTTCATCGTCCAGGTGGTCGGTGGGCCGAACCAGCGCACCGATTACCACCTGGATCCGTACGAGGAGTGGTTCTACCAGCTCGAGGGTGATATCCACGTCAATGTCATGACGGAGAACGGCCCCGAGACCGTGCACATCCGTGAGGGCGAGACCTGGCTGCTGCCCGGCAACCTGCCTCATTCGCCGCAGCGTCCGACCGCGGGCTCGATCGGCCTGGTCATCGAGCGCGTGCGCGAGGAGGGCACGCTCGAGAAGTTCCAGTGGTACTGCATCGACTGCGACGCACTGATCCACGAGGTCGAACTCCAGGTCCGTGACATCGTCGCCGACCTGCCTCCGGTGTTCACCCAGTTCTACGAGAGTGTCGAAGCCCGCACCTGTGGGAACTGCGGAACCCTCCATCCGGGCAAGGGGTGAGAGGTGAGCGGAATGATCGACGTCCACACCCACTACGTGCCGAACGGCTGGCCCGACCTGACGGCGGTGGCGGGTCCGGAGGCGCCATGGCTGCGGATCGAGTCCGAGTCCGAGGCGATGATCATGATGGGCACGAAGGAGTTCCGCCGGATCCAGGCGGACTGCTGGGATGCCGAGATCCGGCTGCGGGACATGGACGCGGACGGTGTCCGTACCCAGGTGGTCTCGCCGACCCCGGCATTCTTCAACTACGGCCGGACCGGCGAGCAGGGCGAGCGGATCGCACGGATCTTCAACGACCTGGCGCTGGAGATCGTCGCGCCTGCCGCGGATCGGCTGATCCCGTTCTGTCAGGTTCCGTTGCAGGACACCGATGCCGCGTGCCGCGAGCTCGAGCGGTGCGTCGCCAACGGACATCGGGGCGTCGAGATCGGCAACCACGTCGGCGACCTGGACCTCGACAGCGAGGGCGTGGTCACCTTCCTGCAGCACTGCGCCTCACTGGGGGTGCCGGTGTTCGTGCACCCGTGGGACATGGCGAACTCCCCTCGGTTGGATCGGTGGATGGCGCAGTGGCTCACCGCGATGCCTGCCGAGACCCACCTCTCGATACTGGCGTTGATACTCGGCGGCGTGTTCGACCGGATCGACGAGAGTCTGAAGATCGGATTCGCGCATGGCGGTGGATCTTTCGCCTTCTGGCTGGGGAGGATGGAGAACGCCTGGCACGGGCGCAACGACGTGATCGGAACGTCCGAATTCCCGCCGTCGCACTACCTCGGGCGCTTCTATGTCGACTCCGTGGTCTTCGACGAACGGGCGCTGCGGCTGCTGGTCGACACGGTCGGTGTCGAGCGGGTGATGGTCGGCAGCGACTACCCCTATCCGCTCGGGGAACGTCCGGTCGGAGAGGTGGTGCGCAAGAGTGAGTTCCTCGATGATGCTGCACGGCAACTCATTTCCCGCGGCAATGCCGAGCGGTTCCTGGGGCTGAGCTGACCGGCCGGTGGGCGGGCCTGCAGGCTGTGCGGTACCGATCCTGTTATATCGAAATAGGTATGGCAGATCAGCAAATCGGCATTTGTGTGTCATGGCTCACAGGGTGAGACTGTGATCGTCACCGCTTCCCGCCCTCGGTCCCTCGATGAGCGGAACTTCGACTCGCGCGGCTATCGCAATCACATTCGCTGTCTCCCAACATGATAGGTCCCACGATGAACGAGAACCCGGAACACCGTCCCGGCCCTGCCGCGGCGGCTCGCAGCCGGGTGGCCATGGCCACCCTCGCGGGCACGACGCTCGAGTGGTACGACTTCTTCCTCTACGGCACCGCAGCAGCGCTCATCTTCAACAAGCAGTTCTTCCCCAGCCTGAGCCCGACGGTGGGCACCCTCGCCGCGTTCAGCACCTTCGCGGTCGGCTTCATCGCGCGGCCCCTTGGCGGCCTGGTGTTCGGGCACTTCGGTGACCGCATCGGTCGCAAGGCGACACTGGTCGTATCGCTGGTGATGATGGGCGTCGGATCCACGCTCATCGGTCTCATCCCCAACTACGACTCGATCGGCTTCTGGGCCCCGGTCCTGCTGGTCGCGATGCGGATCGTGCAGGGCATCGGTCTCGGCGGCGAGGGCGCGGGCGCCACCCTGATGTCGATGGAGCATGCGCCCGAGGGCAAGAAGAACCTCTATGCCGGGTTCCCGCAGATGGGCACCCCAGCCGGACTCGTGCTCGCCAACGCCATCTTCCTGACGACGAACGCGGTGCTGTCGGATGAGGCCTTCGAGTCGTGGGGCTGGCGCATCCCGTTCCTGCTGAGTTTCGTGCTGGTCGCGATCGGCCTCGTGATCAGGCTGCGGGTGACCGAATCTCCCTCGTTCGCAGGCATTCTCGAGAAGGGCGACGTGGTCCGCTTCCCACTGAAGGAGTCGCTCAAGGTCGGGTTCCCCCGGCTTTCGCTGACCCTGCTCGCGGTGGTGGCCAACTCCGCGGTCGCGTACGCCTTCATGGTGTTCACGCTCTCCTATGGCACCCAGCACCTGGGATATGACAAGCAGTTCCTGGTGCTCAGCGTGACCGCCGCCGCCGTGTTGTGGTTCGCGACGATCCCGGTGTGGACGACGGTCGCGGACCGCTACGGCAGGCGGACGATGTTCATCGCGGGGTCGGCGGCCATCCTGCTGTGGTGCATCGCGTTCTTCCCGTTGCTCAACACCGAGAACTCGGTGCTCGCGGTGATCGCCTTCCTCGGGATGGGCCTGATCATTCCCGTCACGCACTGCGTGCAGGGCAGCATCATCGCGGACACCTTCCCGGCCCGGGTGCGCTACTCCGGATCGTCGCTCATCCTGCAGACCGCGGCCATCCTCGGTGGTGGGCTCGCGCCGATGATCTCGACGGCGCTGCTGAATGCGACCGGTTCCTCGGTCGGTGTCACCTGGTACCTGGTGGTCATCTGCTCGATCAGTCTGGCCGGTGCGATCGCGCTGTTCCGGCTCGTCCCGTCGAGCTCGAGGGGGCCGGAGTTCCCGGCCGCTGCGGAGCGCGCACACGTGTAGGCCGCATCCGTCCAGGCGCATTCGACGAGCCGCTCACCCGACGGGTGGGCGGCTCGTCGCTGTTCGGTGTCGGGGGAGCGGCTCACCGATCTGTCGGTGCGATCTCCGCCGCGATGCGGCGCAGGTTGCCGACGAGCGCCTCGGCCGAAGGGCTGAGGGTGCGTCCGGGAGAGAGTGTGATCCCGACGCGGTGCCCGATCGGATCCAGCGTCACCGGGAGGGTGGTGAGCCGAGCGTCGTCGCGCGGGATCAGGCTCGGCAGCACCGCGATCATGTCGGTCTCGATGAGCAGTTGGCGGACGGTGAGAAACGAGGTTGCCTCGACCCGGTTCTCGGGCAACGGCATACCGTTCCTGGCGAAGAACTCCTCGAGTTCGCGGCGCAGCGAGGTCTCGACACCCGGCAGGATCCAGGGGTAGTCGGCCAGGTCCGCGAGGGTCAGGCCGTCGAGCTCGGCCAGTGGGTGGTGTGCGCGGGTGACCAGTTCCACCGATTCCTCGTAGAGGGTGTCGCGGATGGCGGACTGGTCGGTGGGGGAGGTGAGCCGGCCCACGATCAGGTCGACACGGCCGGCCTCGAGCTCGACGAGCAGCGTCTCCGGGGTTCCCTCGCGCACGATCACCGTGAGCAGCGGTCGTTCCACCTTCAGGCGCGCGATGGCTCCCGGGAGCAGGACGTTCGATCCGGCGAGGTGGGTGCCGACCACCACGGTCCCGCGATCGGCGTCGGCCAGCTCGACCACATGCCTGCCGGCCTGGGTCAGCTGTGCGATGACGGCCCTCGCGTGCGAGGTGAAGGCCTCGCCGAAGATCGTCGGCGTGATGCCGCGCGGCCCGCGCTCGTACAGCTCCACGCCGAGAATCGACTCGAGGTCGTGCAGGCTGCGGGTGGCCACGGGCTGGGTCACGTGGAGTGCGGCGGCCGCGCCGACCACACTGCCCTGCCGGGTCAGCGCGTCGACAAGCACCAGGTGCCGGAGCTTGAGGCGGCCATCGAGGAGTCGGGGCGTGTCCATGTCGCCGAGCCTATCGGGATTCGACCCGCGGAAATAGCTGAAACTGGTAGTTCATGGTCCTCGCTATACCTGTTTTGCTATACCCGCCTATCCCGCAGGTGAGCGCTGCTCCGCGAGTCCGTTGATCAAGCCGACGAGGGCGCGATTGAGCGCCGTCGTGGAGTCGGCCAGATCGAGAAAGATGTCGTAGTGGTTGCGATCGGAAACCACGAGCAGGTCGCAGGGTGAGTGCTCCGCCCAGGCGTCGTGGAACCGGTGGGTCTGCATGAGGAACCCGGCGCCGTCGTGTTCCGCAACGGCGATCACGGCCGCAGGTCCGGGTCCGTCCGCATGGAGCAATGGGCTCAACCCGTGCGCCCGCTCGATGTCTAGTTCGAGCCACTCGTTCGCGAACGAGTCGACGAGCGGGCGGAGGTCGAACAGTCCGCTGATCGGCATGGCGCCACGCACGACGGTCTCGGGCAGGCCGAGCTCACGCTGCCAGCCCGAGACCATGACGGCGCCGGTGAGGTGCCCTCCGGCGGAACTGCCGCCGACGACGATGCGATCGGGGTCGAGCCCATGGCCGGCGCCGTGGTGGTAGACCCATGCGACCGCCGCTCGGACCTGGCGAACGATTTCCTCGAGCGTCGTCTCCGGCGCGAGACCGTAGTCGACAGTGACTGTGGCGATCCCCTCCGAGTCTAGGGCGCGCGCCATGAAGGCCGTGTGGTGTCGGGAAAGGGCGCGCCAGTACCCGCCGTGGATGGCGATGAATACCGGCCGGGGGTCGTCGGAGATTCCCCAGACGTCCAGTTTTTGTTGGCTGTGCGGGTCGTAGTAGATGTCGGTGAATCCGCGCAGGCCCTGTACCGCGCTCTCGGATCGGGCGAGGTATTCGCCGATGATCTCGTCGAAAAGCTCTGGCGACACGGTGTTTCGGACGTTGTACTCGACGTCGGTCTGCGGATCGGACATCGGATGCTCGGTCTGGATACCTCCGTTGCGGCGGATCTCCACCCTCGACCTGCTTCCCATCGCTGTGACCCTCCCTGTCGAACCCGGCAAGGTCAATACTGCGGTCCCGGTCTCATGCCTGTCGAATGCAAAGCTTGCTCGCTGCCATGCCAGTTTGGCTATAGGAGTTGGGGTCAACGCAAAATCGGCCACCCCGGGGATCCGGGATGGCCGATTCGTGCGTGTGGGGGAGTTACCGGGCCCGTCGGGCCAGACGCTCCGAGTCGGAGATCAGCACGCTCTTGCCCTCGAGCCGCAGCCAGCCGCGGTGCGCGAAGTCGGCGAGCGCCTTGTTCACGGTCTCGCGGGAGGCGCCGACCAGCTGGGCGATCTCTTCCTGGGTGAGGTCGTGCGTCACGCGCAGCGACCCGGCCTCCTGGGTGCCGAAGCGCTGGGCGAGCTGCAGCAGCGCCTTGGCGACACGGCCGGGGACGTCGGTGAAGATCAGGTCAGCGAGGTTGTTGTTGGTGCGGCGCAGGCGACGGGCCAGCACGCGCAGCAGCTGCTCCGCGATCTCGGGGCGCTGATCGATCCACGACTTGAGGGCATCGCGGTCCATCTGCACCGCGCGGACCTCGGTGACCGTGGTGGCGGTGGAGGTACGCGGACCCGGGTCGAAGATCGAGAGCTCGCCGAACATGTCGGACGGGCCCATGATCGTGAGCAGGTTCTCGCGACCGTCGGGGGAGCGGCGTCCGAGCTTGATCTTGCCGGACACGATGATGTACAGCCGGTCGCCGGGCTCGCCCTCGTTGAAGATCACGTGCCCGCGCGGGAAGTCGACAGGCTGCAGCTGCTTGACCAGCGCGGCCACCGCCGACGGCTCGACTCCCTGGAAGATTCCGGCTCTGGCCAGGATCTCGTCCACGTGTGCTCCTTCTTCGGGTCGTTGGGGGACGCCATCGTGTGGTCTCCCCCGACGTGATCGACGCACGATCGCGTCGACCTATCGTTGAGTACTCGCTGGAAGTCTATCGTCCCGACGTCGAAGACTAGTGACCGACGCCACGCGCCGCACGCCGAACGGGGCCCGACACTCCGAAAAGGTCAGCTCGCGCGCTGCTCCGGCGCCTGCGATTCGTCCTCGTCCTCATCCTCGGCGCCGCGCTTGCGGCGGAGGTGGAACCGGGCGAGCGCCCGCGGCAGCCCCTCGTTGGCGAGGGTGGCGACGTCGGCATGACTCGCCTTGTCCAGGAACTCCTGGACCTCCTGCTCACGCACGGTCAGTCGGCGCAGCCGGAACTCCACCCGCTCCATTGCCAGTGCAAAAAGAATGAGCAGCACTGGGAAGAGCACCACAGCCAGTCCTTGCATACCGGGTAGTAAACACGGCGTTTGTCTCAGAAGCGAAACGATGTCCAGTTCCGTTTGGCACCGTCCGTAGAGTTGGTCCGGTGTCCACCACCGCATCGCAGACCCCGGGCCCGCGTGGGGCGGCGCCGACCTCGCGACCGGCAAAGGAGGAGACCCGCCTCGGCCTCGTGCGCCGGGCGCGGCGGATGTACCGCACGCTGACCGTGGCGTTCCCGCACGTCTACTGCGAGCTCGACTTCACCACCCCGCTCGAGCTGTCGGTGGCGACGATTCTGTCCGCGCAATGCACTGACGTGCGGGTTAACCAGGTGACGCCCGCGCTCTTCGCCCGATACCGGACCGCCCGCGACTACGCCGAGGCGGATCGAACGGAGCTGGAGGAGTACATCCGGAGCACCGGCTTCTACCGGAACAAGACTAACTCGATCATCGGGCTCGGGCAGGCGCTGCTCGAGCGATACGACGGCGAGGTCCCTGGCGACCTGAAGAATCTGGTGACGCTGCCGGGCTTCGGCAGGAAGACGGCCAACGTGGTCCTCGGGAACGCGTTCGGTGTGCCGGGTATCACCGTCGACACCCACTTCGGCAGGCTTGTCCGGCGGTGGGGCTGGACGCAGGAGGAGGACCCGGTGAAGGTCGAGCACGCGATCGGCGAGCTCATCCCGCGCAAGGAGTGGACCGACCTCTCGCACCGGGTGATCTTCCACGGCCGCCGGGTCTGCCACGCGAAGAAGCCGGCATGTGGGGTGTGCCTGCTGGCCAAGGACTGTCCCTCCTACGGCATCGGGACCACCGACCCGGTGGCCGCTGCGGCCCTGGTGAAGGGCCCCGAAACCGAACATCTGCTCGAGCTGGCGGGTCGGTGAGCTGACCGTGCGATTGTCGAACACCGGCCGGTGGAGCCTGGCCGCACTCGTCGTCGTGGTGGCCCTGATCGTCGCGATCTGGCCGCGGGGCGACTCGGACGAGACCGGATCGCGCGGCTATGCGGACTCCATCGGCAACTCCACCGTCGCGCCGCAGGAGCGGGCCCCCGGCGACACGCCCGAGGCGCTGGCAGGCGTGCGCGCCGAGGCCGCGCTGAGTGCCTGCCCCACTCCCACACCCGGCGCTGTCCCGGCCGGACCGCTGGCCGGGATCAGGCTCGAGTGCCTCTCCGACGGTGGCAGGATCGACGTCGGTGCCGCGCTGGCGGGCAAGCCCGCGTTGGTCAACCTCTGGGCCTACTGGTGTGGGCCCTGCGCCAGGGAATTGCCGGCCCTGCAGGAGTACGCGGACCGCGCCGGGGACGCCGTCACCGTGCTGACCGTCCACCAGGACCCCAAGGAAGGGAACGCGTTGTCCGCGCTGACCGAATACGGCGTGCACCTGCCGGGCGTACAGGACGGCACGGGCAAGATCGCCGCGGCCGTCGGGGCGCCGAACGTGCTGCCCGTGACCGTGATGGTCCGGGCCGACGGCACCGTCGCAGGGGTACTGCCGGTGCCGTTCGATAGTGCAGACCAGATCGCCGCGGCGGTGCACGAGAAGCTGGGCGTGAGCGCGTGAGCGAGACCAACCACCTGCCGCCGGAATGGCTGCGCCGGGTCTCGACGCTGCCGCCGTCGGACACCAATTCCGTCAACCCCGTGCTGCTGCGGCGGGCGCCGAGCGGAGTGCAGGCGCGCGAGGCTGCGGTGCTGGTGCTCTTCGGTGGTTCCCCCGAGGCCGATCCCATCGCCGTCGGTGGCCTACCCGAGGACGCCGACCTGCTGCTGCTCCAACGCGCCTCCACCCTCCGGCAGCACGGCGGCCAGATCGCCTTTCCCGGCGGCGCCAGTGATCCGGAGGACGACGGACCCGTCGGGACCGCGCTGCGGGAGGCGGAGGAGGAGACCGGGCTCGACCCGGCCGGGGTGCGCACCCTCGCGGTACTGCCGGGGATCTTCGTCCCGCCCTCGGGCTTCGACGTGACGCCGGTGATCGGGTACTGGGATCGCCCCACCCCGGTCCGTGCGGTGGACCTCGCCGAGACCGAGCGGGTTGCCCGGGTGCCGATGCGCACCCTGCTCGACCCGGACAACCGCTTCCAGGTCCGGCACCGGCTCGGATACCAGGGCCCGGCGTTCCTGGTCGACGACATGCTCGTGTGGGGCTTCACCGCGGGCGTGCTGGCCGGGCTCATCGCGATCTCCGGCTGGGAGATCGAATGGGACCGCTCCGACATCCGCGACCTCGAGGTCGCGCTGGCAGAGGTGGAGGCGGGGATCGTGGAGGTACACGAGCGATGACCGGTTCAGCCTGGATCGACCTCGCGATCCTCGCGATCGCCGTTCTCGCGGCCACGTCGGGATGGCGGCACGGGGCGGTCGCGTCCGCGCTCGCGTTCTTCGGCGTCGTGCTCGGTGCGGTCGCGGGGATCCTGATCGCGCCGCACGTGCTGGTGCACGTCGACGAGGGGCGGATGCGCGTGCTCGCGGGCATCACCCTGATCGTCGTGCTGGTGGTCATCGGCGAGGTCGCGGGCATGGTGCTCGGCCGCGCCGCCCGCGGCGGCATGCACAGCCCGGTCGCGCGGTCGGTGGACAGCGTCATCGGTGCCGGCCTGCAGTTGACCGCCGTCCTGGTCGCCGCGTGGCTGCTGGCCATCCCGCTGACCGCGTCCTCGCAACCGGAGGTCGCGAGCGCGGTGCGCGGGTCGCGGGTTCTGACGCAGGTCGACGAGTACGCCCCGAGTTGGATGCGCAGGCTGCCGGACGAGTTCTCGGCGCTGCTGGACACCTCCGGGCTGCCCGACGTGATCGGGCCGTTCGGCCGCACCCCGATCGCCGTCGTCGAGGCGCCCGACCCCGGCGTGCTGCGTAGTCCGGTCGCGCAGCGGCTGCAGACCAGCGTGCTCCGGGTGCGCGGGGTGGCGCCGAGCTGCCAGCGCGCGCTCGAGGGGTCCGGTTTCGTGGTGGCCCCGGAGCGGGTCATGACCAACGCGCACGTCGTGGCGGGGACGACCGGGGTCTCGGTGGACACCGCGGACGGGCCGCTGGACGCCGAGGTGGTGCTCTTCGATCCGGCCGTCGACGTCGCGGTGCTGGCGGTGCCCGGCCTGCGCGCCCCGGTGCTGCCGTTCGCTCCGGGGGCGGCCGCGAGCGGGGACAGCGCGATCGTCCTCGGCTACCCGGGCGGCGGTCCGTACACGGCCAGCGCGGCCAGGGTGCGGGAGACCCTGGATCTGACCGGCCCCGACATCTACCGCGCCGCCGAGGTCGAGCGCGAGGTGTACACGGTGCGCGGCTCGATCCGTCAGGGCAATTCCGGGGGACCGTTGGTCGACGAGCAGGGTCAGGTGCTCGGCGTCGTGTTCGGCGCGGCAGTGGACAACAGCGACACCGGCTTCGTGCTCACCGCCGAGGAGGTCTCGCGCCAGCTGGCGGGGGCCTCCGCGGCGAGCAGCGCCGTCAACACGGGTGGCTGCATCCTCTAGGCGGCTTCGCCGCCCGTGAGTCCTTCTGGCCCCTGTGCGGGCCAGAAGGACTCACGGGCGCGTCAGCGCTTCAGGAACTCCGTCAGCGCGGCGGTCACCTCGGCCGGTCGTTCCTGGTGGGCGAAGTGGCCCGCGCCCGCGATGGTGTGCAGGCTCCGACCCGGTGCCCACCTGGTGTCGCGGCGCAACGCGGCTGCCAGCACGTACGGGTCCTGGTCCCCGTGGATCTGCAGCACCGGGATGGTCATCACCTTGTTCATCGCCTTCATGAACCGGCGGCCGTCGGGCCGCCACTGGCTGCGGAACGCCCAGCGCTGGTACTCCAGCGAGCAGTGCGCGGCGCCCGGGATCTGGATCGCGGACCTGGCCCGCTCGACGACCTCGGCGAACTCCTCGGTCTGCGGCCATTCCGGACCGGATCGGCCGCGCAGCAGCCTCTCGACCTCGGCGCCGTCCTCGCGGGTCAACGCCCGCTCGGGCCGCCACGGCAGCTGGCAGCGCAGGAACGCAGGCAGGAAGGCGGACCGCTGGGCCCGGTCGGCCAGCACCGATCGCTTGAGCGCGATCGGATGCGGCGAGCTGACGAGGGCGATAGAGCGCACCAGCCGTGGATGCAGCACCGCCGTCGCCCAGCACACCAGGCCTCCGTCGGCGTGGCCGACGAGCGTGGCCTCGGTGTGGCCGAGGGCGCGGATCAGGCCGGCAACGTCACCGGCCAGGGTCCAGCCGTCGTAGCCGCGCGGCGGCTTGTCACTGTCCCCGTAGCCGCGCAGATCCAACGCGACCGCGCGGTAGCCGGCGTCCGCGAGGGCCGTCAACTGATGTCGCCAGGACCACCAGAAGTCGGCGAAGCCGTGCAGCAGGACGACCAGCGGTGCACCGGGGTCGGACGGGCCCGCCTCGACCGCGTGGAAGCGGATGCCGTTGGCGTGCACGTCGCGGTGCTGCCACGGGCCGTCGAATCGGACTGTGGAGGGATCCGGGTAGGTCACGGGAGGGGTGATGCTCTCGGTTCGACGCCGGGGCTACGGCGCGGTCCGGCGGGCGTACTCGCCGGGCGTGTAGTCGCCGTGCTTGTAGCTCGACTCCGCGGCGTTCGGCAGCACCGTCGCGGCCTGCCGGAGCGAGTCGATGGTCTTCTCCGGGGCACGCAGCTTGCGCACCCGCAGGTAGCCGAACAGCGCCAGCACCGCTGTGGTCACCACCATCAGCAGGAACACGATGAGGAACGCGAGCCAGCGCGGCGTCCAGACGGCGAGGGTCTCGGCGAGGAAGAAGAAAAAGAAGAAGGAGCTGAACAGCAGGACGGTGAGCGCGAGGAGGAAGAACAGCGAGCCCTGCAGGCCCTTCTTGACCTCGCTGGTCACCTCGGCCTTGGCGAGCGCCACCTCGGCGCGGACCAGGGTGGAGACCTGCGTGGTCGCGTCTTTGACCAGGTTCCCGATGCTGGCGGTACCGGGGGCGTGCGCATCGACGTCGGTGAGCGGGATCGACGTGATGGTGTTGGGCACCCCGTCCCCGGTCAGCCGGTCGTATCTGTCGCCGTTGCGGTCACTGATGCTCACGTCTGCGCCCCTCCAGTGTGTCGTCGTCCGGCTCGCCGGAGTGTGTCGTCGTCCGGCTCGCCGGAATGTGGTCTTTTCTGACCGGTCGCGGAACCGGCCGCGGTGGCGCGCGCCTGGTGGACGCGCCCCCGGCGTAACAGTAGCGCCGAGCCGATCAGCGACGCCGTCAGCGAGGTCAACAGGACCGCAGCCTTCGCCGTCTCCACCTCGGCTCCTTCGAGCGCGAGTTCGGCCACCAGAAGGCTAACGGTGAACCCGATCGCACCGAGCACCGACAGCGCGAACATGTCGCGGAAGCCGAGGTTTCCCGGCTTCGTGGCGATGCCGAGCCGGACCGCGGCCCACGAGACGCCGAAGATGCCGACGGTCTTGCCGACCAGCAGGCCCAGGATGATCGCCAGCGCGATGCGGTCGGTGAACATCGACTCGAGCACCTCTGGACCCAGCGGGACCCCGGAGGCGAACAGGGCGAACACCGGCACGCAGAACCCGGCGGAGAACGGCTGGATCCGGTGCTCGAGCCGGGTCGCGGGGGCCTCCGCCTCGCCCGGGTCCTTGCGCACCCTGGTCAGCAGTCCGATGGCGACGCCCGCGAGGGTGGCGTGGATGCCCGCCTCGTGCATCGAGTACCAGGCGAGCAATGCCAGCGGGACGTACAGCAGCGGGGTGGTGATCCGCCGGTGCTGCGCGTACGCGTAGACGGCCAGGCAGGCGACCGCGCCGAGCAGCCACAGCATCGCGATCGAGGTGGTGAACAGCGCGGCGATGATGATGATCGCGAGCAGGTCGTCGACGACCGCGAGGCTGAGCAGGAACACCCTGGCGCTGGCCGGGATCCTGGACCCGGTCAGCGCGAGCACGCCGAGGGCGAAGGCGATGTCGGTGGCGACCGGGATCGCCCAGGCCTTCTCGATGCCGGGGGTGCCCCAGCCGACCGCCAGCGCGATCAGCGCGGGCAGGATCACGCCGCCGACCGCCGCGATGATCGGCAGCAGGGCCTTCTTGCGGTCGGCGAGCTCGCCGACGACCAACTCGCGTTTGAGCTCGAGGCCCGCGACGAAGAAGAACACCGCCAGCAGGCCGTCCTGGGCCCAGGTGTTCAGGCTCAGGTTCAGATGGATCGCGCTCGGCCCGACCTGAAAGTCCCGCAGGGCGGTGTAGGCGTCGGCCCACGGGGAGTTCGCCCAGATGACCGCGACGGCCGCCGCCACCAGCAGGATCGACCCTCCGACGGTCTCGGTGCGCAGATAGCGGGTCAGTTCGGAGCGGAGCGGTTGGATCACGTCAGGTTCTCCCGAAGGTCGCGGGCGTACAGGTGTGCCATGTGCCGACCAGACTTCCCGGCGCTCCGATGGCAGCTTAACGCGATCTTGATACCGCTCGGCGCAAACACCTCGCGCTGGATTGCCCCGGAAACGGCGGGAGTGATCTGCTTCCTGAGGTTTGGGCGGCGGATGTCCATTCCGTGGAACAGGTGTGCAGGAGAATCGGATGAGCAAAGCCCCGGACGTGCTGGTCGACGAGGCGGTTGCCGCGAAGGACGCGGTGCCCCGTAGTCGGATCGTGGTGGCCAGCATGATCGGCACCTCGATCGAGTTCTACGACTTCTACATCTATGCGACAGCGGCGGTCTCGGTCTTCCCGCACCTGTTCTTCCCCAAGGGGAACGGCACCACCGCGCTGCTGGCCTCGCTGGCCACCTTCGGCCTCGCGTTCGTCGCCCGTCCGCTCGGCTCGATCGTGTTCGGCCACTACGGCGACCGGATCGGCCGCAAGGCCACCCTGGTCGGATCGCTGCTCACCATGGGCATCGCGACGTTCGTCATCGGGCTGCTGCCGACATACCACTCGGTCGGGCTCATCGCCCCCGCGCTGCTGGCCCTGATGCGTTTCTGCCAGGGCCTCGGGCTCGGTGGCGAATGGTCGGGGGCGGCGCTGCTCGCGACCGAGACGGCGAAGTCCGGCAAGCGGGCCTGGGCGGCGATGTGGCCGCAGCTCGGCGCGCCGATCGGGTTCTTCCTGGCCAACGGGCTGTTCCTGATCATCACCCTGTTCATGGGCCACGACAACGCGAACCCCGACCTGGACAGCGCATTCCTGACCTGGGGCTGGCGAATCCCGTTCCTGCTCAGCGCGATCATGGTGATCATCGGCCTGTACGTGCGGCTGAAGCTGGAGGAGACCCCGGTCTTCGCGCGCGCCGTCGAGCGCGGCGAGAAGGTCAAGACCCCGCTGGCGACGGTGTTCAAGACGAGCTGGCGTCAGCTGATCATCGGCACCTTCGTGATGCTCGCGACGTACACCCTCTTCTACATCATGACCACCTGGGTGCTGAGCTACGGCACCGGAAAGACCGTCGCCGCAGGCGGCACCGGGCTCGGCTTCAAGTACTCGGATTTCCTTGTGCTGCAACTGATCGCCGTGTTGTTCTTCGCGGCGGGCGTGCCCATCACCGGCTGGCTCGCGGACCGGTACGGTCGGCGCATCACCCTGCTGGTCGCCACCGGCGCGATCATGGTCTTCGGGCTGACGTTCTCGGTGGCCCTCGACCCCGAGAAGATGACCGACGCTCGGATGCTGGTCTTCCTCATCGTCGGAATGCTGTTGATGGGCTTCACCTTCGGCCCCATGAGTGCGGTGCTGCCGGAGCTGTTCCCGACCAATGTGCGCTACACCGGCTCGGGTATCGCCTACAACACGGCGAGCATCCTGGGTGCGGCGGTGGCGCCGTTCATCGCGACCTGGCTCGCGACCAGTTACGGCGTCGGCTGGGTCGGCATCTACCTGCTCGCGGCGGGCGCCCTGACGTTCGTCGCGCTGCTGGTGATGCGTGAGACCAAGGACACCTCGCTGGACGCGCCCGAGCTCGATCCGCGCGGGGCCGAGCTCTAGGCCTGAACCGTCCGCCGGATCACCACCACCACGCCTGCGCTCACCGCCAGCAGGACCGCAAGGGCGGCGAGCAGGCCCCAGTTCGGGCCCGAGTCGGATGGCGCCGCGTCCCCGTACAGATCCCGCTCCTGTTCGGCGCCGGCCCGGAGTTCCGCCGCCCCCGGATAGCCAGGGGCGAGGGTCAGCACCTGGTCGAAGTCGGCGATGGCGGCGGTGTAGTTGCCGTCGTAGTAGTGCTCGATCCCCGCGCGGTAGGCGGTGTCGGCAGGCCCGAGAGCCGGGGTGACGCCCTTCTCGCGCATCAGATCCGTGAGTCCGCGCGCCGGGGCGACGAAGGCGAACGGCTGTGTCTGCCCATGGATTCCGAAGCTGTTGACCCCGACCGCCACGCCGCCGAGGTCGGCGGTGGGGCCTCCGCTCATGGCCTCGGACACCTCCGCGTCGGTCTGGTAGACCGGGACGATTCCGGTGGCCTTCTTGGCGCTGATCTCGCCGCCCGATACCGCGGGCCGTAGCGACGGCTCGGCCGCGGTATCGGTGTTGCCGGGGAATCCGGCCGACACCACCGGCGTGCCCAGGTCGACGCCGTCATCGGTGCTCAGCTCGGCGGCCGCAAGGCCACCCCGCTGGACCTTGAGCAACGCGACATCCCCCGCGGTGAGCGGCACCAGGCCGGTGACCTCGGCGGGGAGTGCCTCGCCCTCGGCGGTCCCACCGGCGATCACGGTCATGGCGGTGGTTGGGCTCGATCCGGGCTCGTCGCCCTCGACCCGCCAGTTCGACTGGGCGGTCTCGTTCACGAGCGCGGGATCGAGGGTGGGGATCACGTGCACCGCCCAGTCGACCGCGGTTCGCAGGAGGGCCTCGCGGGCGCCCTCGGCGCAGTGGCCTGCCGTGGCCACCCAGCCGTCCGGGTTGACGACGAATCCGCTACAGCGCCAGCCGGTTACGAAGGGGTCTACCTTGATCGGCTGGCCGTCGGGAAAGCGGACCCAGCCCCTGACCTCCGCCTTGACCAGGACGACGGACGGGGTGACGAGGGCCGCCGCGCGTTGCTCCGGGCTCGGCACGGGACGTTCGGGGGATTCCTGGTCGCCGAGCGCGACGGCGGGGGAGCCGACGAGCGCCGCGAGCAGCAGCACGAGCAGGGCGGCGAACCTCGTTCGCCGGCGCCGATCAGGCATGACGGTCTCCGTTCGAGCTCGGACCCGCGGCTCACCCGTGAGCGTCACTCGGCTCGGCACTCGTCATGAATGGGACTGTGGGCCATCGCTGACGGACCCATGGTAGGCCAATCCGGCACGGCCGGGAAGGTTCGCGAGGGCGGCCCGCGACTGGGCCACACGCGAGACGAGACGGCGGTGCCCCCGTGCGTTCGAGCCGCACGGGGGCACCGCCGTGGTGAGGGGAGCGGGGGTCAGTTGCCCCGGATCGCATCGAACACCTTGGGATCGACCAGCGTCGAGGTGTCGCCCAGATCGCGGCCCTCGGCGACGTCGCGGAGCAGTCGGCGCATGATCTTGCCGCTCCTGGTCTTCGGCAGCTCGGGGACGATGGTGATCTGGCGCGGCCGGGCGATCGGGCTGATCTCCGTCGACACCTGGACCTTGAGCTCGGCGATCAGCGTCTCGCCCGTGTTCTCGGCGCCCTCGCGCAGGATCACGAACGCGACGATGCCCTGGCCGGTGGTCTCGTCGGCGGCGCCGACCACCGCGGCCTCGGCCACGCTGTGGTGCCCGACCAGCGCCGACTCGACCTCGGAGGTGGAGATCCGGTGGCCGGAGACGTTCATGACGTCATCCACGCGGCCGAGCACCCAGAGGTCGCCGTCCTCGTCGTAGCGTGCGCCGTCCCCGGCGAAGTACCAGCCCTCCACGGCGTACCGGGACCAGTAGGTGTCCTTGAAGCGCTCCATGTCGCCCCAGATGCCGCGCAGCATCGACGGCCACGGCTGGTCGAGCACCAGGTAGCCGTTGCCACCGGCGCCGAGCGGCTTGGCATCGTCGTCGACGATCTTCGCGGAGATGCCGGGCAGCGGCGCCATCGCGGAGCCCGGCTTGGTGGCCGTGACGCCGGGCAGCGGGGAGATCATGATCGCGCCGGTCTCGGTCTGCCACCAGGTGTCCACGATCGGGCAGCGCTCGCCGCCGATCACGTCGCGGAACCAGCGCCACGCCTCGGGGTTGATCGGCTCGCCGACGCTGCCCAGCAACCGCAGCAAGGACAGGTCGTGCGCGTCGGGGATCTCGCGGCCCCACTTCATGAAGGTTCGGACCAGGGTCGGTGCCGTGTAATAGATACTGACGCCGTACTTCTCGATGATGTTGAAGTGCCGGTGCTCATCCG